>Ga0315280_10000948_pt1 | contig 52038 bp, 54 predicted proteins | sample YL17G06_40_MG_FD_203697 | JGI IMG/M metagenome (GOLD analysis project Ga0315280, IMG submission 203697) | Sediment microbial communities from Yellowstone Lake, YNP, Wyoming, USA - YL17G06_40 | ecosystem: Environmental > Aquatic > Freshwater > Lake > Sediment | place: USA: Wyoming | collected... | reverse complement strand
GATGCAGAGACAGTAATCCAGTATGTCCGTGATCAGCGACTTCAACAAACCTCTCTGAATGGTTTTTCATCGACGACCTAACGTGTCATAGAGGAAGCTCCGCCATTTATGGCGGAGAGGACGTCACCTTTTGAGGTATGCTAAATCTCCTTATAACATTAGTAATTCATTCTACAAACCTACAAACCTAAATCTTTATTATGGATGAATTGTTTTTACGTAGCTCGTGCAGGGGTAGCCAAGCCTGGTCTACGGCGACAGACTCAAGATCTGTTCCTGCAGAGGTTCGGGAGTTCGAATCTCCTCCCCTGCATAATTCTATATAAGGAGAAACGAAGGTACAAATATTTATATAGAATTAAAGGATGGGTCAATCAAACCTACAGATGGAATTGGATTCACTCCTCAAGTTGGTGTGTTTCTTTTTTTTCATTGGTGGGAAGGACAGAGGGAAGGAAAAATCATGAATGCTGTAAAAGAAGGAGACAAGGTAGGTTTATTGTTTGAAGCTAAATTGGAAAATGGTACCCTCTGTTTTAAGAACGAGAAAGAAAAGCCTCTAGAATTGGTTGTTGGTGAGGGTAAATTCTCTCCGTCCTTGGAGAAAGAGTTAAAGGATATGAAGGAAGGAGAAACAAAAACAGTGACCCTGGAGCCAGATGAGGCATTTGGCCAACATATAGATGATCTAGTAGTCGAGGTGCCCAAGGAAGCTTTTCGTCCCGATGTCAACCTGGTCGTCGGTTCAAGAGTAAGCATTAACGCAACTTCTGGAAAGACGGTATATGGTATTGTAATAGAAGCTAAAGAAGATACCTTTACAATAGATTTTAATCATCCGCTTGCAGGCAAGAAGATAATATTTACAGTAACCGTAGTTTCTATAGTTACTATAGAACCAACAGAATCAAACTAGATATCTTTCTAAATCACATTTTTAGAATTTTTCTTTTTACCAAATATTAATGTAATTAGATGCAATATTAGTCGCTGTGAAATACGAAACAATAATCATAAGATACGGCGAAATAGGCTTAAAAGGCAGAGTAACGCGCAAAAATTTTGAACAGTCGTTAATAAACAACATAAAAAACGCGTTGCAAACAAAACAAATACCTCATACCATAAAGAAGGGATGGGGCAGAATCTACTTATATACTGATCAAATAAACAAGAGCATACCTATTTTGCAAAGAGTTTTTGGGATAACTTCAATAAGTCCAGCAGTGCAAACACAAAGCACCATGGATGCAATGTCCAAGTTTGCTGTAAATAGTTCAAAGGAAGTGTTAACAAAAGGAAAAAGTTTTGCCATGCGAGTTACAAGAACAGGAAAACATAATTTCACTAGTCAAGATGTAGCGGTAAAAATCGGTAGTGATGTTGTTAAAGCAACAAACGCATTTGTCAATTTGACAAAACCTGATTTTGAATTATTTATCGAAATAAGAGATGATGATGCTTTTATTTTTAAGGAAAAAATCCGTGGAACCGGAGGTTTGCCGCTGGGTACCCAAGGAAAAGCCTTATCTGTCGTTGACAGTCTTAAATCTATACTAGCTGCGTGGTATCTTATGCGGCGAGGTTGCAAAATAGACTTTGCAATCACTGCTAAAATCAAAGAAGATATGTTGCAATCTTTTATCGAAAATTGGAACGCCTATTCCGATATAACATATATTACAGGTCAAAGGAAAAATTTATACAAGAATTTAAACAAAATCGCTCTCGAAAAAAATTGTGATGCGATTGTAACTGGACATACTCTTTATGAAAACCAATCCGATTGTTTATCTGAAATAAAATTATTAAAACAATATGCTGAAATTCCTATTCTGCACCCTCTAATAGCAATGGATGGAAAAACTATAAACAAAAAATGTAAAGAGATAGGACTAAAACTATGAATATAGTCATACTTGGCGCTGGGGCCATAGGATCTTTGTTCGGTGGTTCGCTATCCCAAAAAAATAATGTTTCACTCATAGGTAGAAAAACACATGTTCAAGCCATAAAAGAAAACGGTTTAAAAATCACAGGCAAAACACAATTGAATGTAAAGCCATCTGCTGAAGACTCAATTAAAAAAATAAATTTTTCTCCAGATATTTTGATTTTAACTGCCAAATCCTACGATACTGAAAATGCAATAAAAGAGGCAAAATCAATAATTGGTGCCAATACTGTTGTTTTATCACTTCAAAACGGCCTGGATAGTGTTAATAAAATAAGTAAAATAGTCAGTCGAGAAAAAATAATTGCAGGCGTTACTACGCATGGTGCTTTTTTTTCTAAACCCGGTCTCATTAAACACACAGGATCTGGGGAAACAATTCTAGGAGAATTGGATGGGAAGAAAACAGAGCGCATAAAACACATCGCAGATTTATTTAATGAAGCAGGCATTGAAACAGCAATTAGTACAAATATTATTCGTGAAATCTGGATTAAAGCAATTGTAAACTCTAGTATAAATCCGCTGACTACGTTTTTCCAATGTAAAAACGGTTATCTTTTAGAAAATCCCATATTGGAAAATCTTGTAGAAAGGATATGCAAGGAATCTACAGATGTTGCAAATAATGATGGAATACAATTATCTCATCAGGACATGATTAAAAAAACTAAGGAAGTCATTCGAAACACTTCTGAAAATTATTCTTCTATGTTTCAGAGTTTTAAAAAAGGTGGAAAAACAGAGATAGACTCCATAAACGGTAAGATAGTTGATCTTGGAAAAAGAAATGGCGTAAAAACGCCGATAAATGAAACCTTAGTTCATTCTATTAAGTCGATATGTGGAGGATGCGTATGAAAATATTTGTGACAAGAAAAATCCCTGAACCCGGATTGGATTTACTGAGGAAAGAATACGAACTTGAAGTCTATAAATACGATAGAGTTCCAACAAAAGAAGAGATCATAAAAGGATTGAAAGGAAAAGACGGTCTTCTTTGTCTTTTAACCGATCCGATTGATCGAGAGGTTATCAGTTCTGAACCAAAGTTAAAGATGATTGCATCGTACGCAGTTGGATACAACAACATTGATATCCAAGCGGCAACAAAGAGAGGAATTCCTGTGAGCAATACTCCAGACGTATTAACTGACACCACCGCAGAAATGACATGGGCACTCCTATTTTCTGTGGCCCGAAGAATTATTGAAGGAGATCGATTCACAAGAGCCGGAAAATTTACTGGGTGGGCGCCAATGTTGATGCTTGGACAAGATATTTCAAATAAAACATTAGGCATAATCGGTGCAGGGCGAATAGGAACGGCTTTTGCTTTGAAAAGTAAAGGATTCAACATGAAAGTTTTATATGTTGATGAGAGACAGAATACTATATTGGAACGAGAACTTGGAGCAAAAAAAGTATCATTTGATGACATACTCAAGAAATCAGATTACATATCCGTTCATGTTCCACTAATTCCATCAACACATCATCTAATTGGTGAAAAAGAACTACAACTGATGAAGAAAAATGCCGTTCTTATTAACACATCCCGTGGGCCTGTTATTGATGAAAAGGCACTGGTAAAAGCTCTAAAAGAAAAACGGATTTTTGGTGCAGGTCTAGATGTTTACGAGCATGAACCAATGATAGAAAAAGAATTGTTAGAACTTGATAATGTGGTCCTTCAACCGCATTCTGCTTCTGCGACTACAGAAACAAGAACTAAAATGGCAATAATGGCAGCTGAAAATATGATGGCTGGACTAAGTGGTAAAATTCCACCAAATTGCATAAATCCTGAAGTGTTTAAAAAAAAATAATTTTTTAATACAACGGATTAGTTTTTATATCATCTCCAAAACTATAAAGATATGAACATGAATTAATGGCTCAAAATCAACAGATAAAAAATTATTTGTTGATTTTATAACACTATAAAATTTCAGAGGTTTAAAAAATGAGTCAGGAGCTGATAAATGCCCTTAAAATTAGATTGGGGCCAGACGATTACCAAAAACTTGTTGCAATAAACAATCCAAAGCTAAATCAGTTCATTGCAGAGTACATAGCTCTCTGCAATCCTGCTAAAATTTTTGTGTGTACTGATTCTCCCAGGGACATACAATACATCAGAGATGCAGCTACTCAAAATAAAGAAGAAGCAGAGCTTGCCATAGAAAATCACACAATTCATTTCGATGGGTATCATGACCAAGCTAGAGATAAAAAACAAACTAAATTTCTTCTTCCCCATGGTGTTAATCTAGGATCAGAGATCAATTCAATCGACAGAGACACAGGACTCAAAGAAATCCACGATATTTTAAAAGACATTATGGTCGGACATGAACTGTATGTCAATTTTTTCTGTCTCGGACCGCAAAACTCAGAGTTTTCCATTCCATGCGTTCAACTCACTGATTCTAGTTATGTTGCTCATAGCGAGAATTTGCTTTACAGACAGGGATATAGAGAATTTGCCCGACTTGGAGAAAATGCACGCTTTTTCAAATTTGTGCATTCTCAAGGTGAATTGACTGAGGCAGGATTGAAGTTACTAGTCAGTAAAAATATCGAAAAACGTAGAGTATACATCGATCTTCAAGATGAGGTTATTTACAGTACGAACACCCAATACGGCGGCAATACAATTGGTTTGAAAAAACTCGCAATGCGTCTTGCTATAAATCGAGCATCAAAAGAAGGCTGGCTCACAGAACATATGCTGGTTATGGGTATACGCGGTACGGGCGGAAGAATAAGCTATTTTACAGGGGCTTTCCCATCCATGTGTGGTAAAACATCTACTGCCATGATTGAAGGCGAGACCATAGTTGGTGACGATATTGCCTATATAAGAAATATTGATGGGCAGATTCGTGCAGTGAACGTTGAGAAAGGGCTTTTCGGCATTATTGATGGCATTAATTCAAAAGACGATACACTTCAATGGAAGGCACTTCACAGTAAGAACGAAATAATATTTTCAAATATTTTGATTACGGATGATAAAAAGGAATATTGGAATGGAAAAGATGGAGCCGTCCCAGAGAAAGGGGTGAACTTCTCAGGAAATTGGATTCAGGGGAAGAAAAACGCAGAAGGAAAAGAGATCCCAGCATCTCATAAGAATGCGCGATTCACATTTGATTTAAAAATCCTCGAAAACGTGGATGCCAATCTTGACAATCCAACCGGCGTAGTAGTTAGTGGTTTCATTTATGGTGGGCGAGATTCCGATACTTCGGTTCCTGTTGAAGAGGCATTTGATTGGACGCACGGCGTTATCACAAAAGGTGCATGTCTTGAATCAGAAACGACTGCTGCCACACTGGGAAAAGAAGGCGTCCGCGTCTTTAATCCGATGTCAAATCTAGATTTCTTATCGATACCAATAGGTCGATATATCGAAGATAACTTGAATTTTGGTAAAGCTGTTAGCGCCCCTCCAAAAATCTTCTCGGTGAATTATTTTTTAAGAGACGCAAATGGAAAATTTATGAATCATAAAAACGATAAACACGTCTGGTTAAAATGGATGGATCTTAGGGTTCATAACGAGGTCGGTGCGATAAATACTCCAACAGGCTCAATTCCTGAATATCATGATCTTAAAAAACTGTTTAAGGCAACCCTTCATAAAGACTATACTGAAGCCGACTACAAAAAACAGTTTACCGTAAGAATTCCTGAAAATATTGCAAAAATAAATAGACTTACTGAGATTTACAAGGTGCGGGTTCAGGATACACCAAAAATAGTTTTTATAATTTTAGAGGAACAGCGAGAGCGTCTTGAAAAAGCAAGGAAGATACACGGGGATTACATTTCACCTGAAAAGTTGAAATAATCTTTTTGCAGATTACAGTGTAAACGTCCAAACTTCAGGCTCCTTTGGTAAATCCTCTTTTTCAATGTCTATCTCATTTCCAACGCGAAGAACTTTATACTTGTTTTTTTCTAAAAAAGAATCCAAACCAGAGATAGGAATTGATAAGCCACCGATTTTATAATGCATTGGAACCACAATTTTTGGCTTTACCTTTTTGATTACATTGCATGCCTGCACTGCGTCTAAGGTGAATGTTCCGCCTACAGGAATAAATAATATGTCAACGTCACCTATTTTTTGAACAGTTTCATCATCCAGTTCATGTCCAAGATCACCGAGATGACAGAACGTTATGCCATCTATTGTAAATTTATATATAACATTCTTCCCTCTCTTTGCGCCATGCACCTCGTCATGAAATGCTTCTATGCCTTGTATTTGAACATTTGAGATAACTCTTTTTCGCTCATCAGTAATAATCTTTGAATCATCTTTTTCCACTAATTTTATGCCACTGCTATGATCGTAGTGGTTATGCGATACCAAAATAATGTCGCCTTTGGAACTAGGTGCAGGTATGCCTATTGACTTTCCGTCATGCGGATCGGTCATGATAGTTATTTCATCTGTTATTTCAAAGCATGAATGGCCATGCCATCGTATTTGAAGCAAATTTTCCTCCCCGATAAGTCATACAGATTATGTCATGGTTATAAATAAATTATGGCCGCAAACGCCCAAATTTAATATAATTTACTTTACCATCGTCAACTCGTGCAAATAATATTTCCTTATTAACAGAATGTGCAAGTCTAACTGCCCTGCTAATCTCAGCCCATATGCTTCTAAAGCCCTTATTTACTGCATGAATCAGATATTCGGCATGAGTTTCATTTGGGTTTTTTGTATATGCTCTGAAGTGAGCACCAAACTTGAAACCGGTTTTTACAATTAAACCACGTTTTTTCAAATCTCTAAAAACAATCATCCTTGATTCGATATCAGGTTGAGATTGCTGTATAAAAGTTTTGAATTTGTTTAAAGAAAGTTTCTTTCCATCAATACCTTGTATGTCGATCGTATCTTTTTCTATTAGATACAACGCCTCTGCAAGTGATAACTGTAAACCAGTTCCAAAAGGTTTTCCGAAGAACTCTTTTTCCAGTAAAGAATCGCCAAGTTTTTTATCAAAAACAATCACTCTATTTTCAAGTAAAATGCCGGTAGCTTTTGAAAATGCATGTTCACCTGTTTTTCCTCTAACATCAATAAAAGCAACATCGTAATATGTTAGATCTCCCTCCTCATCAACAATGGCAAACCATAGATCGTAGTTTGTTTTATCTGCCATTTCAATCAAGTGTTTAATTTCGTCAATATTTACGATATCTCTTTCAGAGTATATTGATATAAAGCAGGGTTTATCCTTCCCTCCATCTTTTTGTTTAAAAATGCAAAAATCAAATTCCTTACCCCCTTCGCTAATTTTTACTGCATGACCTCTTTTTCTGAGGTCTCTAAAAATAAGGTATTTTATTTCAAATCGCGATATTCGCTCTGCAGCTAGTTTAACAAGGCTTTGAAAATTCACTTCTTTATTATTTTTGAATATTTTGATTTTTTCTTCTCCAAGTAAAAAAATACCTTCAAGAAGATTTAACTGCAACTTATTTCCAGTGATAGTTTTACCGAAACTACTCTTATTGTAGAGTCTTCCTACATCTCGCGTTTTTTTAACGATTATCTTGTCGTCTGTCAATTCTCCAAAGATCTGCATTGTAAAAAGTATGCTTGTACTGGTTTATTTGTTTTTTTTGCGGTAATCTTGGATACTTCTTGGTGTCCAGTGGCCGTATTCCTCTTTTTCTCTTCTTGATAATAGGCTGCCGATGATTAAACCCAAGCCCAGACCAGCAAAGCCGCCAATTACTGCCATAAAAATAAGATAATCCGAATATCCAAAAATATCATACCATCTAGTACTAACCTTTAGCTCTGGAACTCCCACATATCGTGACGATGTTGCACCTTTTGAGAAATTTGTAAAATCTATCGCACCAGCTATGATTCCACTATCTTTGTAGTATACAATCGCACTGTCAAGTGAAGACTCATTTACCAGGCTTTCGGCGTATTCGTAGTAACTGACAGCCAATACTGGTTCTATGCCGATGTTTCTGCTTCTACTTATGCTGCTGCTTGCACTTTCGCGTGCTCTATCTATTTTATCCTGCGTAACACCATCTACGGTTTCAATAGCGAGATTGGCCTTCACCAACGCATCTAAACTTTCAAATAGCGCAGCGGCAGGGTAATCCTTTTCCAAGTCACTTCTTGCAGTTTCCAATAAACTCTCTGCATCAGTGAGATAAGCTGATGATATTCCCATCTCTTGGATGATAACATCTGAATAGACAATTGCCTGTTGTGCATCTTCTATATACTCCGTTGCAAGATTTTCCATCGTCGTATTACTAATTTCTCCAGTATCATTGAAATTAGAGGCAATGCCAATCCACCATCCAACGCTCCTGCTTCTTTCCATTGCAAACGCTAATTTGTATAGCATGCCCAGATAATCTTTCTCATTGTAACTATCACTTGCGTCAGATATGTATGAGTCTGCTTCAGATGCACGCTGTTGCGCTGCGCCTACACATTGTAGTGATACCGCTCCTCTTATCTCCGCACTTTTTGCTTCTCTACTTTTATTATTATAAAAAGATGTCACTTCATTAAGAACAGATGCTATGTATTGATGTTCATCGTCCGAATTAAAATATTCACAAGCATATGATACGAAACGCGAATCTATCAATGATTGAAACGACTTGCTAGTACTTGAATAATATAACCCTTGTTCATACCAATCTCCAGATTCTTCTAGGCGATCTGATGCATCTCCAATAAAAGTCATTACTTGATCCCTGTACTGCAAAGGATAGTAATTGGGAATCTTTGATCTTGATTTGTTCAACAATTCACTAGCGTTTTCATACTGATTTCTAGCCTCATCTAAAACAGTTTCTGCGAGAGGCTTCATAGAATCTACATAGTCCTTTGTTGTAATCTTATTATCTGATTCCGGCATCGAAAAATTATATCCCGTGAAATACCTAAGCGCATCGTTGATGTCACCTACTTCATCAACTTCCATACCATAATTTTCCATTGCATAATCGGCCATAATCGTAGTAACTGTATGCGATCTAATCGTTGGCCATCCGTCTTCTGTTGTAATCTCTCTTACTACCTCCGTATACGTTCCTTGCCCTTTTGGTATGAGAAATCGCGTAGCCCCCACAGAATGTGCAGCATCTATCTTATACGGTATCCCTCCAATCGGGCCAATGCTTCCATCGGGATTTATCATGCCCGTCATCACTGTTTTATTGCTCAAGACCCAGTTTTCAAGCAAAGATATTGTGGCAAGAGTCATGACCGCTCCAGCAGATGGACCGCCGATAATTGGAGATGATGTTCTTACAACAAAGAAGTAATCATAACTGGATGGATTTACAGTACAATTCTTATCATTTTTTATAAGTGCACTGGCAACTTTTACTGCAAGTCGTGCCGAACCCTGCATATCAATTTGTGTCAAAGGTAACGTATCAACAAACACATGTCCGCTCCCATTATTTTGTATGGTGACTGTGATGGTTGAAATGACTCCCACATATCCAGTTTCTGTTTGGGCAACTGCAGGAGCATAAACGGTGACATTATGGTATTCTAGGGATATCTTCCCTTCACCTATTTGGCCTGCTGAGATTGCATCAGAATACTGACAAAACGAAGGCATTATAATTGAAAAAACTATAACTATCAAGAAAATTTTCTTCATCATTTTCATCTCCCTGTAAAAAATGCGTAATGCCAATCATATACTAAAGATTTACTCTGTACTTATCAGAGTGATTTTTAATTTAAACGTAATGAAGAAAAATAAAAAAGAAGGAAAATCGGTCTTTACTTTTTGAAGAGATCTAGTGAATGAAGTTCTTTTGACAATTTTTCCACTGCTATGGACACATCTTCTATTCTTCTTGCGCCAGTACAGACGATTTTTCCAGAGCCAAAGAGCAGCATAGCTACCTTGGGCTCTTTTATTCTGTAAACTAAACCAGGGAATTGTTCAGGTTCATATTCAACATTCTCAAGTCCAAGGCCCATTGCCACCTCATTGAGATTAAGCTCAGTTCCTAGGTCAGATATGGCTACAATATTCTGGATAACTATCTTAAGATCCTTATACACGTCTACGCCCAACTTTCTAAGTTTTTCTGCTATTATGTTGACTGTTTTACGTACGTCCTCAATATTTTTCGCACCAGTACAATTTGCCTTTCCGCTTCGAAACAAGAGTGTAGCGGTTTTTGGACTACTCAACCGATATACAAGCCCAGGAAATTGCTCTGGCTCATATTCTGCTTCTTCTAGCGATTGTGCTATTACGTCTAGATCCAATTTATCTGCAAAAGATGTAGACGCTACAATATTTTCTACTATTACTTCTGGCATAATTTTTCCTCCTTTATAATATTCCCATGGATGAAAGTTTATCTTTCATCGTGTCAATGGCGGCGGTCGCATCCTCCAATTTTTTAGCTCCAGTACATACAAGTTTTCCGGAACTAAAAAGAAGCAATACCACGCCCAGATTATCCATTCTATAAACCAAACCAGGAAACTGTTCTGGTTCATATTCTGCATTTTCCGACAACAAAGCTTTAGCTAGCGAACTTAGTTGTAACTCCTTTTTTAAATCTGAGGAAGCAACGATATTTTGTATCTTTATTTCTGGATTCTCAGAAACAGGAAGTCCAACGTTCTTTATTTTATTGATTATTTCACGTATTGCTTGGTCAACCTCTTCTAAGCTTTTAGCACCGGTACAAATGGCATTTCCGCTAGAAAAAAGCAAGATAGCCGTCTTTGGTTTTTCGATATGCAAAACCAATCCCGGAAATTTTTCAGGATCATACTTGGAATCGAGTAAGGCATCAGCTAATCGTTTGATGTCTAATCCATCTGCTATCTGAGTAGAAGCTACTATATTTTCAATGTTCATATCTGTCATATAATGTAGGCCTTCCCTCCCTGAAGTATATAAAGGGTTTTTATAAACATTTCGTTCACGAAAAAGACGTCATCTGATGTTAATTTACCAGACTTTATCAATATCTAAATCGACATTGTTTTTCTTATTTTCTTTTTTATTTTGTTCCCCATTAATTTTATCAAGCATGCCTCTGAACTCATCAGTTTTGTGCTCTATACGCCGTTCGCAACTCGCAATGGCCAGCTCTCCTCTAGTTTTCTCCATCAAACCTCTTATCATGTCTTGTTTTTTGCGGATTGGAACAAGCGCAGAAGGATAATCAAATCTTATGATGGCATCATAGATACTTTCCATCATATCAAGATACTCATTTGCTTTTTGGTTATCTCCTTCTCTTATAAAATCCAAAGCACTTCTTCTCAATTCTCCAACAACATCACACAATCCCAGTAAATAAGAGCTATATGTGGTTTTAATTTCATCAGGATCTGGTAAATCTTTACCCTGCATTATGTTCAAAAGGCATTTTGCCTCTACAACTTCCTGAGCGGCATTTTCCACAAAACCTGCGTGGTAAAGATCATCGTGATTTCCTATAATAATGCCGTACAAACTTGATAGCTCACTATAGGCTTTATTTATATGCTGTTCCGCGTCTGGTATCATTTTCTGATGCATACATTGTATGGCTTTTCTGCATCCAATTATTATATCTCTTGAAGATTTTAGCGCTTGTTCGCGAGCTTTGTCTTTCTCGTCGATACTCTTCTCTATTCTATCTACAATTTTATCTAAATTCTTCATCGCAGAAATAAGGTCATCTCCTGTAGTTATACTTTTCCTTTACAAAAAATATTTTTTGTTTACCCAGTAGTCCGGTTCTTTTCCATCTAAAACTTTTGTCATCTGTTCGGCTGTTATAACTCCTGCTCGTAGCTGTCCCTCTTTTGTGCTAGCTCCTATGTGTGGGGATACAACTACATTATCTAGTGTGAACAATGGATTATCTTTCGACGGTGGTTCTTGTTCAAAAACATCCATTGCCGCACCTGCTATCTTTCCATTTTTAATAGCGTTGTATAATGCTTTTTCGTCAACAACGCCACCACGCGCACAGTTGATAAGATATGCGGAAGGTTTCATTTTTGCAAGCATAGCTTCATTTATAATATAATGAGTCTCCGATGTATGCGGAATATGTAGTGATATAAAATCAGCTTTCTCCATTAGTTTACCAAGCTCGTCAATCTTTTTAATCCCATCTTTTTTCATTGCTTTTTCATCAATAAATGGATCATAGCCAATTACCTGCATGTCAAACGCTTTAGCATATTTTGCTAATAATTTAGCGATGTTTCCTGCACCAACAAGACCAAGCGTTTTTCCAGATAGCTCCCTTCCCTTTAGTTGTTTTTTCATCCATTCTCCTTTTTTAGTAGTGCAATCAGCTTTGGGCAACTGGCGAGCTAATGCAAGCATGTGTAAAAGTGCTAACTCTGCTACGCTGGCGGTTGCACCAGTTGGGGCGTTAACAACCTTTATCTTGTGTTTTGCTGCAGTCTGGATATCAATATTGTCAACACCGATGCCCGCTCGGCCGATAACCTTTAGTTTTCCTTTGGCTCCGGCTTCTACAACTTCTTTTACCACTTTGGTTCGGCTACGAACCATTAGAGCATCATAATTTTGTATCTCTTTGAGTAGGGTATTTGCATCCATTTCATTGAATGTGACATCATGACCTGCATCTTTCAATTTTTGAACGACTTCATTTTCTGTTTTATCTGTGATTAATATTTTCATAAGTAATTCCCCAAGACTCGATATGTGTAACTATCTAAAAATGTTTACGCTTTCAATAAAATGAGAATGAGATCATACCGTCCTGAAATTTTTACCAGGATACTCTGCCTTATCGCCTAATTCTTCTTCAATTCTTATCAGTTGATTGTATTTGGCATTCCTGTCACTTCGAGCAGTAGCACCTGTTTTTATCTGCCCGGCACTTGTTCCTACCACTAAATCAGCAATAAATGCATCTTCTGTTTCACCACTTCTATGGCTTACAACTGCAGTCCATCCCTCGTCATGGGCCATCTTTATTGCATTCAACGTTTCTGTAACCGTACCAATCTGATTGAGTTTAATTAAGACGGAATTCGCAGCCCCCAGTTCAATTCCTTTCTTTATCCTATCCGTATTTGTCACAAAAAGATCATCACCAACAATTTGGATTTTGCTTCCTAATCTTTCTGTCATCTCAATCCATGAATCCCAGTCATCTTCGGCAAGGCCATCTTCAATGCTTACAATCGGATACCTTTTACAAAGATCAACGTAAAAATCAACCATTTCCCCGCCAGAATAGGATTTCTTACCTATCTTGTACGTTCCATCGTAGAAAAACTCACTTGAAGCAGGATCCAGTGCAATATTCATCATGCCATCATATCCAGCATTTTTTACTGCTTGCAACATCAATTCGAGTCTATCATTTACATCGGTTATTTGGGCTGGTGCAAAACCGCCTTCGTCCCCAATCAATATTCCTCCAGCGCCAAATTGTTTTTTGAGGAGTTTTGCAAGATGATGATAGCTTTCAGAGACCATACGAATGCCCTCAGTAAAAGATTTTGCTCCAGTAGGCATCAGCATATGTTCTTGTATAGAATTTTCTTGACCTGCATGTTTACCGCCGTTAATGACATTGCACATCGGAATAGGTAATTTGTGCGGTATAACACCAAATATTTCTCCGATATAAGCGTATAAAGGAATGTTTTTTGCAGCGGCACCAGCTTTTGTCACTGCCATGGAAACAGGAAGTATAGCATTTGCTCCAAATTTCTCTTTATTTTCAGTTCCATCTAATTTTATCATTATATTGTCAATTGTTTCCTGGTGACGACAATTGAGTCCTATTAGTTTAGGAGCAATTTTCTTATTGACATTTTCAACGGCCTTGAGCGTACCTTTACCCAAATACCGCGAGTTATTACCATCTCTCAATTCTAATGCTTCGTGTTGTCCTGCGCTTGCCCCGCTTGGTGTCATCGCTCTAAAAATACCTTTTTCTGTTACTACATCAACTTCGACAGTAGGATTTCCCCTCGAATCTAGTACTTCTCGTGCTTTTATTTTTATAATTTCTGACATGGCCGATCTCCACAGTTGCGATATTTTATGACATCATAAAGTTGTTTATCCTTTTTAAAAACCACGGTTCATTTATCACATTAAATGATTGTACCAAACATTAATCAACCCCTTCTCTTTTTTCACGGTCGGATTTAAAATGGATAATAACGGTGTAACAATTCAATTTCTCGGCGGTAGCAACCATATAGGCAGTCTATCAATGGTACTAGAGACAGACGAAATGAAACTTCTTTTTGAATACGGTGTATCTCCCGGTAAACCACCAACCTATCCACTTCCACCTCCGCCAATTGATCTTGTCCTACTCACGCATGCGCATCTTGACCATTCCGGTATGATACCATGGTTGTGCGGTAGAGAAAACAAGAACATTATGGCTACGGATCTTACAAATAAAGTCAGTAATCTATTGTTCAAAGATTCAATAAAAATAGCGAAAATGGACGGATATTCAATACCTTTCTCAAAGGAAGATATAAACGAAGCCGAAAATAGTTTCATAGAGGTAGCACCATCACAAAAAAGAGATGTAGGCGAAGACAGCGAAATCCGTTTTCATTCTGCAGGTCATATCCCCGGCTCTCTAATGTTTGAACTGGTAGGCTCTAAAAAAATTCTATTTACGGGTGATATGAATGTTATTGACACAAGACTTGTAAGGGGAGTAAAACCGGTATCTTGCGATATACTATTTTTGGAAGGGACCTATGCAGGACGAGAACATCCCAAGCGAGATGAAATGGAGAGGGAGTTCCTGGACAAAATCGACGAAGTTGTAAAGAGGGGTGGCACTGCTGTTATACCGGCTTTTGCCGTTTCACGTTCTCAAGAAATATTACTTGTTTTGAAAAATGCCGGTTATAATGTATGGTTTGATGGTATGGGTAAAAAAGTTACCAAGTTATTTTTAAAACATCGACAATATCTAAGATCCCCAGAAGATCTCAAGAAAGCGATTAACAAGGTAAATCTCATTCATTCAGATCATAGCAGAAAATTAGCTTTAAAAGCAGATGTGATACTAACATCAAGTGGCATGATGGAAGGTGGCCCCGTACTCTGGTACATGAATCAACTGAAAGATGATAAAAAAAGTGCGGTCCTTCTAACAGGATATCAAGTTGAGGGAACCAATGGCAGACTTTTGATGGATAAAGGCAAACTAGAGTTCTATGGCGTTGTCGAAAAAGTTGAATGCGAGGTCGATTATTTTGATTTCTCAGCTCACGCGGGTCATAGCGAACTGATAAAATTTGCCAAACAATGCAATCCTGAAAAAGTAGTACTTTTTCATAGCGAAAATAGAGAACCTCTAGTTGGACCCATATCCGATTTTGCAGAAGTTTACACTCCAAATAATGGAGAAATAACAGTCTTGTAGCAGTAAACGAAGGTTTATATTTTATTAGTATGTTTTAAAGATAAATTTAGAAAAGGAAAAGAATCAAATGACTGAGATGTCACCGCGACAAAAATATGATCTTAGGCGAAAACTTGAGGAGCTTAAGTCATGCAGAGGTAAACATACTGAGCTAATTTCATTGTACGTTCCGCCAACAAAACAAATTTTTGATGTCATGTCTTATCTTAGAAATGAGTTTTCACAATCTCAAAACATCAAATCAAAAACTACAATGAAAAATGTTACATCTGCAATTGAATCCATAATGAGTCGACTGAAAGTATTCAAAAAACCGCCAGAAAATGGCCTTGCCATGTTTGTTGGTCATAAGAGCATCGGCGCCGACAGAACTGAGATGGTAGCCTATGTAATAGAACCACCAATGCCTGTTGCTACATTTCTGTATCGCTGTGATTCCCTTTTTTTCCTTGAGCCACTGGAACAAATTCTTACAGAAAAAGAAATCTACGGACTTTTCCTTATGGATCGAAGAGAATGCACAATAGGTATGTTAAGGGGCAATAGAACTGACCTGATCAAATATATGACTTCACAGGTGCCAGGAAAACATGGACGAGGCGGGCAATCTCAGCGACGATTTGAACGAGCGACCGAAATTGCTGCTCATGAATGGTTTGTAAAGTGTGGCGAGAGGGCCAGTGAAATTTTTCGTGCAGAAGAAAAACTGCAAGGCATTTTAGTTGGCGGCTCAGGTCCAACGAAACAATATTTTATTGACGAGGGGTATCTTCATTACGAGCTTCAAAATAAAATTGTAGGTATTTTTGATACAGGTTATACCGATGAATATGGATTGAAAGAACTAGTCTCAGCAGCATCGGAGACAATGACCAATCTCAAGATTTCTCAAGAAAAAGCAGTTATGAAACGATTTCTCAGGGAAGTGACGAAGAGCAAGGCCGGTCTTGCGATCTATGGTGAAAAACAGGTGAGGAAAGCACTAGAGATGGGAGTTGTAGATACGCTACTGCTTTCAGAGAATCTTAGAAAGTATAGGGTTACACTCAAATGTGCGTCCTGTGGCTATATTGAGGAGCGAACTCTTGATGAAGAGACAATGAAGGATTTCACTCCGCCCAAATGTACCAAATGTGGAGCAGCGGATTCAATGGAGATGGAAAAGAAGGATATTATTGATGAACTTTCAGACCTTGCAGATAAAACAGGATGTAATGTTAAGTTTATCTCAAAGGATAGCGAAGAAGGAGATTCCTTGTACTCTGCATTTGGCGGTATGGCAGGTATTTTGCGTTATCCGGTAGATATATAATAATAAGACAATATTAACACCATCAACAAGTTATATAGCTATTATTAAGGATTTAAAATCCAAATTAAATTTTCTATAAAAGAGTATATTTGTACCGATAGTTTTATAAATAATAGAATATATTAATAGTATAGGTAATAACCATGGCGTCAAGAGAAGATTTCAAACCATTTATACCCGATAAGAAGAGGATACCTGAATTAACGGTAAAAGCTCTTTTGGTTGGAGCACTTCTTGCCGTTATACTAGGTGCGGCAAATGCATATCTTGGGCTTTACGCAGGAATGACGGTTTCTGCTGTTATTCCTGGAGCTGTAATGGCTTTTGCTATGTTGAAGCCTTTTAAAGGAACGATTTTAGAAGTAAACCTTGGCATGATGGGTGCAGCAGCTGGTGAAGCACTTGCTGCCGGTGTCATATTTACCATACCTGCTCTTGTTCTCCTTGGAACATGGGCAGAAATCCACTACTTCGAAACAACCATTATTGCATTCCTCGGTGGTGTCCTTGGTGTATTGTGGATGGTTCCACTTAGAAGGGCCCTTATTATGAAGACAGATCTACCATTCCCTGAAGGAGTTGCTGTTGCAGCTGTTCTAACAACAACAGTTGGCGGAGAAGAAGCAGAAACTGGAAAGAAGTCGGAGAGTGGCGTGAGTGGCATTTGGCTTGTTGTTGGTGTTCTTGTTGCGGGAGTATTCAAATTTGGGCAAGTGGCTCTAAAAACCTTTAGCGGAACAATTCACGGCATAGTAAATATCGGCAAATATGATATTGGTGCAGGAGAAAAATCTGGGGTTATCTATGGAGGAACTGCAGCATCACCAGCATTACTTGGTGTAGGTTGGATTATTGGACCAAAAATAGCTGCATTTGTATTCGTCGGTGGATTGCTTGGCTGGGTTATACTTGCACCTCTCATTGCACTAGCAACTGGTCTTCCAGTGCCTGGTATTGATCCGAGTCTTACTGCACAACAGCTAGCACAACAGATAGCCGATGCAAAAGAGTATGGTGGCGGAAATTTTGCTATCGGTAGTCAGATATGGGGATTCATCCAAATATGGGGAAACTATATCCGGTACATCGGTGTCGGTGCCATGGTCGTCGGTGGTCTGTACACGATCTTTAAACTTCGATCGAACCTTGCCAGCGGAATCAAAGAGGCAATTGGTGGATTAACAGGCGGCAAAGTGGCAGTAAAAAAGAGAACTGACACAGATCTGAATATAAAAGTTGTTTTCCTGTTGATTGGTGTATTGGTTATTCCAATTTTCCTAGTTTACGTGTGGATATCAAGTCTATGGGCAGTTTCTGCGGTCATGGCTGTTTTTGCCGTACTCTTTGCATTCATTGCAAGTGCAATTGCAGGTTATATGGCTGGACTTTTGGGGTCGTCAAACAACCCGATTTCCGGTGTAACTGTTTCCGTTCTTCTTATTACTGCGTTAATTCTGCTTGGATTTGGTCTTTCGGGGAATACTGGTGCAGCAGGTATTGCTATTCTTATTGCTGCAGTTATTTGTTGTGCCGCAGCGATTTCCGGAGATGTTCTACAGTCGATGACGTGCGGTCAAATTATAGGAGCTACACCACGAAACCAACAGATTGCAGAAATTGTTGGTGTAGCAGCGGCTGCGCCCATTCTTGCACTAGTGGTACAAGCGTTAGATAAAGCATACCACATTGGAAGCACTAATCTAGCTGCTCCACAGGCATTTCTCATGGCTGGAATTGTAAAAGGTGTTCTCGGTGGACAAATGGTATGGCCATTTGTTATCGCAGGCATGGTACTTGCATTTGTTCTTATACTAGTTAATTTACCAGTACTCCCGGTGGCCATTGGTATTTATCTGCCATTTACTTTGAGTGTACCCATATTCTTTGGTGGTATTGTTAGATACTTTACCAACAGGGCAATAGCTAAGAAATACGGAAGTGCAGAGGAAGAAGAAATCAGCGACTGGGAGCTTGCCATTAAACAAACCGATGTGCGACCGAAAGAAAAGATTATAAGAACCGGTCTTCTTCTCACTGCAGGGCTCATAGCAGGAGAAGCGCTGATGGGAGTCATAGTGGCATTCCTCTATATAGGAGGCTTACACTTTGCGCTATTTGACTATCCTCCAGTACTACCAAGTCTACTAATATTCATCTTCATAGCGGTTCTCCTAGCGTATATCCCGCTGAGAGAAATTTATGCTAAGAAAGAAGAATAAACAACTGCAACCAAGATTGCCAACGGTCGATGAATTCCTGGAATTCATACCGAGACGATTAGACTTCGAGTGGCAAACCAAAGAAGACGGTCTAGTAACAATGAAAGTACCTAAGTTCACCAGCAACTTAGGTAAATCCTTTTGTAAAGTTCTACGCAAAGGCGATACATTCGTTGCAAATCTTGATAAACTCGGCTCCATCGTATGGAAAAACTCTGATGGAGTAAATACGGTAAAGCAAATCTTAGAAATATTGAAAACAGAATTTCCAGATGCGAAGAATATCGATCAAAGACTCTTTCTTTATCTAACACAGATGAAAAATCTAGGTTATATTTATTATTGAACTATTCGAGATGCGCCTTTTTAACCTGTAAAACGCCACTGTCTCGTTTCCATTCTTTTGAAACTTCATCCAGTACAAGTTTCTTTTTAAACAATGGGCAATCTAAAACTAGTGTTTCAAATTCTCCTCCCTCACCTGCAATATTTATGCCATATCTCTTCCGTAGTCTTACTAAATCATCTATGCATTTTTCATTAATAGTTATTCCAAGCCAAGACTCATTAAATCCATGGGCAAATACACCGACTATCATTATTTTGAAACCAGCATCAACTTCATCTCTGAGAATTAACTCCTGATTCTTATGCCATAGTGGTGTAAACGATTTTATCCCAAGTTCATAGCAGATTTTTTCAATTCTTGTCCGCTGGTATTCAGATGCAATAGCCCCGCTTATAACACCGTCGACGTCAAGTTCTGAAAGAATTTTTTTCAAATCTGCCAGTTCTTCTTCTTTTTCACCTTTTGTGATTCTCTTAATGAGAGGTATGCTCATTGCTTCCGCTAGTTTATCCACTAAATGAATATTTATCGTATGAAACATCCACGAATCTTTATTTTCAGGTAGTAGCGTCACAAGATATGTTACGTCCCAACCATATTGTTTGGCGATGTAAATTGAAAATGTCGAATCTTTTCCACCAGAGAACAGTGCAGCTACTTTCATCATAGTAGGTATGTCTTTAAACAAATAAACATTTATTGTACAAATCGCTTTAAACATATGACATATTACGAAAGGGGATAACTAATGAAAATCGGAATTATAAGCGGACATAGAATACAAAATCTTCTTCAAAACGAAGAAACCATAAAGATCGAAACACCATATGGAGATGTAACTGTTGAAACAGCTGGTTTGCATGATAACGAGATATTTTTCATTAATCGTCATGGAGAAAACTCAAATATTCCACCACACAAAATAAACTATCTAGCAAACATCCAGGCGTTGGCATCATGCCATGTCGATTGCATTTTTGCAATAGGTTCCGTAGGTTCCTTGAAAAAAAACATAAAACCAGGCAATTTTGTTGTGCCACATGATTTCATTGATTTTACAAAATCACGAAGGTATTCTTTTTTTGATGATAAGAGAGTTCATGTAGACATGACCGATCCTTACTGCACACCTTTGAGGAATATCTTGATAAATACCGCTAAAAAAACAGTTTCCTCTAAAATTTTTGATAAAGGGGTGTATCTTGCTACAGAAGGTTCGCGTTTAGAAACAGCTGCAGAGATTCGATTATTTTCACAGTTTGCTGATATTGTTGGTATGACTGGAGTTCCAGAAGTTGTTTTAGCTAGAGAGCGAGGTATTTGTTATGCATTACTATGTGTTGTTTGCAATATGGCTGCAGGCCTGCAAAGCAAGTTGACAGCTGACGAAATATCAACTTTATATAAGGAAAAAGAACCGGTTATTTCAAAAATATTAAAGTCTACTATCGAATCGTTGGATGATAAAAAAAGAAATTGTAACTGTAAAGATGTTTTATCTAAGGCATCGCTATGAAGAAATACGAAATTGTAGAGCATACTGCTGATGTAGGAATAAAGGCATTTGGCAAGACCCTTTCTGAGGCCTTTGAAAATGCAGCAAAGGGAATGTTTGATATTATTACTAATAACTCTGAAATAGAATCAACTGGTCAGTATGATATCGAGCTTGAAGCACCAGACTTGGAACAATTGCTGGTTGATTGGCTATCTGAACTTCTTTTTTTAAACTCCTCTCAAAATCTTGTTTTTAGTTTTTTTAAAGTAGAGCTTGATGAAAAGAAGAAACGCCTAACTGCCCATATTTTTGGTGAAAAATATAACATATCCAAACACAAGATGGGTGTCGAAATTAAAGCTGTGACCTATCACATGTTAGAAGTGAAAAACAAAAAACCATACTATGCTCAAGTCCTCTTTGATATATAAACTCCTTTAGAAATTCCCAATTCAGAAATTAAAATTTAAACAAATCAAATCCTATTTTTTAACCCAATAAACAGACGCAGTTTTCTGGGTAGAATATGTTTTTCGACTAGAAAATAGATATTTTACAGTAAGGAAACCCAAGGTAGTTCCTATAAAAATTCCTGCCATCGCATAGATTTTTTCGTACGACGTAGTATCCAAACTTTGAATTGCAAGACCGCACATCAAGATGGTTGCCGCTCCAATTATATATTGTATGTGTCTGTCAGTTTTTTCTCTGTCTTCGTGTTTAATAATGGATGGAACTTTTGCGGGTGCTTTAATATGTTTTTTACAAACATCACAATACCAATCTTTTTTATCAGCAGTTAATCTGAGAGGATAATCGCAGGCAGGACAGCGGATATGGGAATAAAATGATAACTTTGTTTTAGTTTTCCCAAACTGTTTTAGAAGCGGAGATGCCGCGCTTCTTTTTAACAGGACAGGTGCAAGTAGACAGCTTGTAATAATCAGGAAAAGAGTTGCGGTTCTTAGCTTATTGGCCAAGAGGCCTGTTGGGTCCCCAAAGAAACCTTTGTCTATTCCTGTAGTAACAACAATCAACGCCACTCCCATCACAGGCATCGTTCCGACACCGATGCTGATGGACTCCCTTCTAGTAAGTCCAGAAAGCTTCGCTCCAATGAAACCTCCAAGAAAATTTCCTGAAAGACCAAACAGTACAAAAATAATAATGAAAAACAATAACGCAACAATTTGCTCTGAGTGTAAAAGGTACAAAAAGTTAAAACTTGCTCCAATCCATACAAAGAAAAGAGGGATGAAAAAAGCATACCCGATTGTTTTGATATAATCAGCAACTATACTTGCTTGCGGCGTCCTACCAATAAAAAGGCCTGCAATAAAAGCACCGATTATTGCGGTAATTCCCATATTTTCTGCGAAAGCTGCGAAAAGAAAACAAATCATTAATCCAGTTGTAAGAACAATCATTGGCGCCTTTCTTGTTACATTTTTCTTTTTGGTATGTCGAATTAAAAGAAGCCCTACTATAACAGTAAAGGTGAAGAAAAATGCAACTTGTAATAAAACAGTAAAAGAATTTCCAGCGCTAAAGACTAAGGCAAAAATAATCATTGCAAGAACATCATTGATAATAAGTATTCCATACAGAGCCAATCCTACACGTGATGATAACATATCCATGTCTGCAAGAATTCGTACTGCCATTGTAGTTGATGTCGCTAAAAATATAGTGCCAATAACCGCGCTCTGTATAGAACTCATGCCGAATACTATTCCTACCAAATATCCAATAGCGAAAGGAACTGCTATACCAAAAATACCAACAAAAAATCCCGTCCTTCTTGTCTTTTTTAAATCTCCAATATTTATCTCTAGTCCAACGGTAAAAAGAAGGAAAATTACACCAATCATTGCAATCTCTTTAAATTCGGGGGATGCTAAATTAAAATTAAACTGAAATACCGATTGGCCAAAGAGATTGATCGAAGAACCTGAGAGCGACCCTATGATACAGGGACCAAGCAGAATTCCGGCGATTATTTCCCCTATAACTCCCGGCTGTCTCATCTTTTCGAAAAGAAGGTTGAGAAGCTTTGCAAAAATAATTGCAAGTGTAATTTCAAGTAGCATATTGTGCATCCCTTAATGTAAAATTTACAAAAATTAGAATATATTACGTGTATTTAAAATCAATGAAAATGCCACTCAGAGATTTTAAATAATCTTTCATTGATTATATCAAAGATGAGCGAGAATAGCGAATTTATTACAAAGCTTTACGATTTCAAGGCAAAGGATCTCATGAAAACTACTAGCCGCAATATGCCGTTTGTTGAAAAGAATGCTGATCTCAGTCACATTTTTTCCGTTTTGAACAAAAATGATCATGTTTGGGTAGTTGAAAATAAAGAAAACATGCACGTAATAGGAGTAATTACAGAATCTGATACAATTCTGTTATTTTCACCGCCGTATACGCCCCTACAATCTTTTAATAAGCCAAGTCTTCAATCATTGCAGTACGGGCTTTCATCCAACGCAGAAGACATCATGTCAAAAAAACCAGTGACAGCATCTCAAGAAGAGAAAATCATAGATGTTATATGGAAGATGAAGCAACATAAAATTAAACAAGTTCCTGTTGTTGATGAAAACTATACGCTGCTAGGAGAGATAACACTGCATCATTTTATAGAAAAGTATAAGAAAGAACAGGCCAAAACCGTCTAATAATTTTTAATACGGCATTGTCTCAAAATATAAATAATGTTTTTGTATTCCCATACTTATGGATGGGATGTACAATGAGAATTTATAATTGGAAGAAACACAACAAAATAAAAGAGCGTGAGTTTGAGATTCTACTCAGAGAAGGCATAAGAATTGTTGAAGAATCTCAAGAACCATGGAATGTTAAACAATATGGTCGAAGACCATATCCTTCAAAATCCATGGTTTTAATCTGTCTTTTGAAGGTGTATTTTGGCATGCCATATCGAGATATTGAAAGTCTGATTCGGGGCAATAAGACTTTTCAGGATATGCTCAAGATTAAGCATGTCCCTGATCATAATACCATACAACGAGCAATGGCGAAAATACCAATGGAATATCTCCAACAGTTGAATCAACGTCTCACGTTTTCTTTTAAAAAAAGAAAACTGACATTGCCGTTGATGCAACAGGTTTCAGCATAAAAAGATACAACGAAACTTGGTTGCAAAATAAACATAAATACACTTCCCATGAATATGTAAAGCTACATGCAGCAATAGAGATAGAACACAGATCCATAGTTTCTTTTCATTTCACCAGAACCCATGTCCACGAAGTTACACAACTGGAAACACTTATTGAACCGCTATGGGATATTGGAAACGTATATGCTGACAGTGGTTATCTATCTGGCAACAATTGCTGGGCAATTGTTATGAAAGGTGGAACACCTTTTATTCGACCTAAGAAAACCACAACCGGTGAAACAAATAAAGCAAGACCATTTACTGAGATGATTCAGCAATACAAAGAAAATAAGAATGAATGGATGAAAAAGTATCATCAAAGATCACTAATAGAAGCCGTCTTTTCAGCGTTGAAAAGACGCCTTGGAGGTTATGTAACCTCCATAAAGCGACGAATTCAACATACTGAAATAGCACTAAAAATCATAATTTATAATCTAATGATTTTAGTAAAAAAGAGGATTGAAGATGAATACTTTTGAGACAAAGCCTTTTAATACTTTCAATGACCCCATATTTTTATTTAAATAGTTTCAACGTCGTTTCATTTTTCGGCTCAACCAACCGGACGGCCCTTTAAATCTGATTGATCCTATTTTTTCTCCTCCCGGAGTACCCGTCCGGTTCCTCCTCACATAAAGTGTAATTTTTATATAGGGTGGCTTCATAACGAATTAGCAAGTTGGTGGATTAATGGCTAAAGATAAAATCACAGAAGATATGACAATAAAGGAAGTTATTGATAATTATCCAGAGACTGCAATGGTATTCATGAAATACAATGTCGGTTGCATCGGTTGTCTTGCCGCGTCCTTTGAAAAAGTCAAAGACATCGCGACTGTCCATGGTATTGACATTAAAGCGTTGGTTAAAGATTTGAACACCGCTGTCGCGAAGAAATAATTTTTTTTAGAGTGAACCGGTGGTGAGCACCAGTTCTCCATGTTTTATTCCTTTGAGTGCTTTGATATTATCTGATAGTTTTTTAATTTGCCCTGTTTTTCCTTTTAAAACCAGGACTTCTAAGCAGGTGTGGTGATCGATATGAATATGTGTTGTTGTCAGGATTTCGCTGTGGTGGTCATGCTGCAAGTTCAGTAATTTGTTTGTCAGCGTTCCTTCGTGATGATCATATGTCATGGTCAGTGTGCCTAATGCCTCTGAATTCGGGTCGATTGTGTCTTCTCGTACTATGCTCTCTCTCACTATATCTCTTATTGCCTCGGAGCGATTATGGTATCCTTTTTTCTTAATAACTCCATCAAATTTTTTTAACAATTCGGGTTCAATAGAGACGCCAAAGCGTGTTATTCTTTCCATAGTAGCACGTTCTACTGATAATCGTAGCACGAATATATATTTTTTGTTACCACAAAACTTTTAAGCAAGTAAATGTTGTCGTGGCACGAAAATAAAAAAGTTGCTACCAAGGAGATAAAATATATGTGGTTAATAACATCATTTATTGCAGCAGTTGCAGTAACCGCGGTATGGATCTTTGCCCCAAAGAAATACCAGCTCGGCTTTCTCGGATTAATGTTATGGGGCCTTTCCCTCATGGTCCTCGTTGACCATATCATGGGATATGAAGGTGGAGCATTCGTAGAAATGGAAACCGATGGACTCATACCTAATGGAGTTGTTCTGGGAATCACAATGTTAATACCTATCTTTGTCATATGGGAGATTTCATTAGTACATTCCAAGTTTAAAGAAAAAATAACTATGAGGTGAAAAAATATGGCATGCTTTACAGTGCCAATGTCATTGGCAATAGTAATAGGAGCAATACGAAAAAAGATACCGGCGAAATACCACATCAATTGGCTGCTCATGCTTCTTGGTGGTGGAGTGGTTGCGCTGGCGTTGGAGCATATCGCACATCAAGAAGTTGTGCCCTATCCACCGTTTCTGACTGCGATGAACAGCCCAGCAGATACTGCAACTATGCTTCATGAAATAGCTACAATAGGCGTTGCAATAGCTCTTGCATGTGTGGTTATCTGGATTGCTATGGTAGTCTATGTCTCAAGAATGGAAGGCATAAAATCAAAAGTTAGGCACCACCCAGCAATATAGTGAAATCCTCATCGTAGACAACAAAGTTACAGCATCTTATTTTTTTCTTTCTTTTTTCCGGTTTTGTGTTCAGGCATTAATTCTCCAAGAAAAATGCGTAAGAGGTTCGGATATTCACTTTGTATCTTTCCGCTCCCGTACCCAATTCTATGTATTTTCATAGGCGGCATTTCACCGAAATGATCTACAAGTGTTGTCATAATCGCTGCCCCAGTTGGTGTGACTAATTCCTGCTTTCGATCAACAGAATACACAGGGACCCCTTTCAGTAATTCTACGGCTGCAGGGGCAGGTAGCGGAAGAGTCCCATGGGAACAGGTGACAAACCCGTGACCTAATGGAAGGGGAGAGCAATACGTCTTTTTGATACCAAGATGTGTAATTCCAATGACTGAACCGACGATATCAATAATGGAGTCAACGGCGCCGACCTCATGAAAATGAACCTCTTCAACATCGATCCGGTGGACTTTTGCTTCTGCTTTTGCTAGATTTTGAAAAATGGTTTGGCTGAGTTTCTGTACTTCAGAATCTAAGGTGCTTTGCTCAATAAGATTGATGATATCGGACAGATGTCGATGATGTTGCTCTTCTTTGACTTTCACGGTGACATCCGTCGCAGCAATGTGGTTACTCTCAGCAGTTTTTATATTGATATCATACCCAATGAGAGGAAGTTTTTTCAATTCTTTTTTTAAGAATTTTTCATCAACCCCAAGGTCAACAAGTGCACCAAGAATCATATCACCAGCAATCCCAGAAAAACAATCAAAATACGCAACAGTCATATTGCTGTTCACCTGTTAAGGAGGTTGGCGAAATACCCCGCACCAAACCCGTTATCGATATTCACCACGACTACGCCTTCTGCACAACAATTCAACATTGTCAACAAAGGAGCAATTCCCTGGAAACTCGCACCATACCCAACGCTGGTAGGAACCGCAATCACTGGTTTGGATGCTAGACCACCAACAATACTTGGCAACGCCCCATCCATTCCTGCAACGACAATGATCACATTTGCAGAAAATATCTTCTCTTTGATATCAAACAAGCGATGTACACCAGCCACCCCCACATCATAGACTTTTTCAACATTGTTTCCCATCAGTTCCATGGTCACAACAGCTTCTTCTGCAACAGGAATATCAGATGTTCCTGCAGTTAGAATCAAAATTGTTCCTTTCTTTGGTTTTGGTCGATGCCGTTGGATGACAATAGTTTTTGCGTTTTCATTGTACTTAGCATTGCGATATAGTTTCTTCACAGACGTATAAATGGTTTTGTTTGCTTTTGTCAGCAAGATATTCTGATCTTTTGGGAGTTTTTTAAGAATCGTAATTATTTGAGAGATGGTTTTTCCTTGGCAGAATATCGTTTCAGGAAACCCTTTTCGTATCTCTCTGTGCGTATCAATTTTCGCAAATCCTAAATCCTCATACGGAAGTGTTTTTAGTTTTTTAAGGACAGTTGCAAGATCAACTTTTCCTGCTTTGTATTGTTGTAAAAGCTTCTTCATTTCTTTAACACCTCGTTTAAACTACCTGTTCGATAGCCTTCAATATCGAGGGTGATATAGATAAATCCAAGTTTCTTAAAATGTTTTTTAATCTCCTCAGCACGAGAAATGATTGTCTGAAAATCATCTTTTGCAACTTCGATCCTTGCTATTTCGTTGTGATAGCGAACACGACATTGTTTGATTTCTAATGAAAAAAGAAAATCTTCTGCGGATTCAACCTGTTGGAGGCGTTCTTTCGTTATTTCAACTCCGTAAGGAAATCGTGAGGCGAGACAGGCAAACGCAGATTTCTCAGAGCTATCAAGATGCATAGAGCGCGAGAGGGTTCTAATTTCTTGTTTAGTCAACCCAACATCTTTTAATGGACTTATCACACCTAGCTCATTTCGTGCATCCGTTCCAGGTCGATAATCAAACGCATCATCAGCATTCGACCCATCAAGGACCTTGTTAAAGTGGTGTTCTTTAGCTATCTGCTGTAGTTTTCGAAATAACTCTTTCTTACAATAGTAACACCGATTGGGGGGGTTGCCTGAGAATTCGTCAATGTCAAGTTCTTCAGAATGGATAACGATATGGGGAATGCCTGTCTTTTTTGCAAAATGTTTTGCATCCTGTAGCTCACGTTGCGAGTACGTTGAAGAAGTTGCAGTCACCGCAAGTGCGTTATCCCCTAGAACATCATACGCGACTTTTATCAAAAAGGTGCTGTCAACGCCACCAGAATATGCTATTGCGCAACTCTTTATGCTCTCCAGTGTATCTTTTAATTGTCCCAGTTTATCCTGCGTGCTTTTTTTCACAGAAGAAACAAGAAATGTCTCGGCTATATAATGATTATCTGCGCCTATATTGATTACTTGAAGAGTTGGTTCATCTTCTGTTCTTTTCTCGTCTTCCAAGATCCTTTATGATAGGCATAACTGACCACTAGCGGGAATGAAATTGTCGCCTCCGAATACACCATCTGTTCATAGCCGGTGTCGACTTTTCCCCAGGAGTTAGCCTCTTTTAATGTTGAACCGGAAAGAGCACCATCGCGTTCATCTGCCACGGTGAGTTGTATCGCGTATTTATGCATAGGTGCATCAACTCCAAGGATGTCAGCAGCAACAACCGTGTCTTGAACAAAGTTCTTTGGAACTCCACCACCAATCATGAACAGACCTGTTTGTTTCGCCTTGATTTTCAGTTCAGTAAGTTCCCTGAAATCTTTCACAGAATCAATCGTCACTATGTTGTTTTTACGTTCATGTTGATGGAACACCAATCCAAAGCCAGCGCTGCAATCAGAAAATGCTGGACAAAAGATCGGGACTTCATGTTTGTATGCTTCAAGGACAAACGAGTCAGGGTTCTTCCCATATTTCTCAAGGTATCGTCCCATTTCATAGATAAATTCCCTGGATGAATAAGGCCGTGGATCAAGCCCATCAGCGATCTTTTTTATGGTCATATCACAGATGCGAAGGTCATCTTCATCGATGTATGTGTCATAGATCCGGTCCACATGCATCTTCTGAAGCTTTGAATCATCAACCCGTATCTCCCCACGGTAATGATGAAAACCCAGTCCTTCAAAGAAATCCTGATCAACAACAATAGCACCAGTGGAAACGACGGCATCGACCATGTTATGACGAATCATATCGACAATAACATTTTTTAACCCGGCACTGACCAAAGAACCAGCCAGACACAGGATCACTGAGCAATCCTTATCTGCAAGCATGGTGTCGTAGATCTTACACGCATTAGCGAGGTTTCGTGACTGAAATGCCATATGATCAAACGATTCGATCAAGGAAATGGCATTGAATGATTTGATGTCGATGTGTTTAATTTGTTCTGTGAGCAACTCCTTTTTCTCGTCTTTGATTTCGTATTTCATTTTAATAACCGCCTAGGCATATTTCATCAGGGTTTTTCTTTTTTTCGACAACAGTAATAATATTTTACTATGTAATTCGTAACATTTAAACCATCTCTTCTTACTTCCGGTGTTTGTATGCATGAATGGGCACTAGCAGAATCAATAATTACTGCCGCACTTGATGCGGCTGAAAAAGATAAACTTAAAAAAATTAATGAAATTACCATTCAAATTGGCGAGCTACAACAGATAGAACGAGATATTTTTGAATTCGCTCTAAAAGAGATCATAAAATCGCAAAATAAGAAATTAAAAAACACTAAAATCCTTATTGAAACTGAAGAAAGTACGTTGAAATGTAAAAACTGCGAACACGCATGGGATTTCAACGACATGAAGAAAAAACTTACTGAAGAAGAATCAGAATCAATACATTTCATTCCAGAAGTTGCTTTTGTTCACGCTCGATGCCCAAAATGCGGTAGCCCTGATTTTGAAATTGTAAAAGGGAGAGGCGTTTCTATTAAATCAATCAAAGGAATCAGGTGAAAGACCATGGATGCAAGAATCAGCGTAATAGACAAACGACTAAAAAATATCGGGAGGATTATTTCTGTTGCGAGCGGAAAAGGCGGCGTGGGAAAAAGCCTTGTTGCATCCGCTCTGGCACTGAATCTTTCAAAAAAAGGGTACAAAGTCGGACTCTTAGATCTTGATTTATACGGCCCTTCTGCTCATATTATTCTTGGTGTAAAAGATGTATTTCCCAAAGAAGAAAAAGGCATCGTTCCTCCAGATATTTACGGCATCAAATTCATGTCCATCGTTTACTTCACAAAGGATAAACCTGCTCCTTTTCGAGGCATAGACATCTCAAACATCATACTAGAACTTCTTGCTATTATTCAATGGGGGTCGCTTGATTATCTAATAATTGATATGCCGCCAGGCATAGGAGAAGAAACCCTCGATATCATCCGGCTAATAAAAAACAGTGAATTCCTCATAGTTACAACACCTTCAAAGGTTGCTATGGGTTCGGTAAGCAAATTACTAAAAATATTGAAAGAACTAAAGATACCAATCATCGGCGTTATCGAAAATATGTCGATGACTAAATCTTCTTTTATTAGAAGTGAAATCTGCGAAATGAATCTGCAGTATCTAGGTTCTATACCATTTGACCAAAATCTTGAAAATTCCATAGGTGACATTGATAAACTAGCAAAAACTAATTTTATGAAAGATTTGGATGAAATAACGAAATCAATTTTTAAATGAATGTTATTGATAAATTACGTATGGATTTATATTCCGTTAATCGATGACCGTATAGCACATATTGGATATCACAAATAGAGAATCAGGATGTGATCAAATGGGAGTTCTTTCATGGTTAATACCGCAAGAAAAACATTTTTTCGATATGATTGAAAAACAGAGTAAAAACGTTCTGGAAGGCGTTGATGCACTGGTAGATATGCTTGAACACTATGAGGATCTAGACAAAAAAAGGCAAAAAATAAAGGAAAAAGAGAACGAAGGAGATAGGATGGTTCATGAGATTCTGTCAGAGTTGAACAAAACATTTATAACACCAATCGACAGAGAAGATATCTGCAAACTGACAAGTTCACTAGATGATATTCTTGACAATTTAGAGGCAGTATCAGAACGATTGGTCCTCTATAAAATTAAAAAACCTCCAAAGTACATGCTTGATTTTGCCAAGACACTTCATAAAACCTCTCATAATGTTCATGAAGCAATCTCTCTTCTGCGGAATTTTAAGGACGCAACACAGATGAGAAGTTTCTGCAAAGAAGTCAACACTCTGGAGAATGAAGGAGATACGCTATTGAGAAAGGCAATGGCCGAACTTTTCAATGGGAAAGACCCCATAGAAATCATTAAAATAAAGGAGCTGTATGATGACATGGAAGCCGCAATTGACCGCTGTGAAGATGTTGCTGATGTGATAGGCGATATTTTGGTAAAATACGCATGAGGTATGGGCAGAAATGGTTGCATCAGTTATACTTGTAATCATTATCATCTTTCTGGCTTTGATTTTTGATTTTACCAATGGTTTCCATGATTCGGCTAATGCCATCGCAACCGTTGTTTCCACAAAAGTGCTCACTCCAAGAAGAGCTGTCATGTTTGCTGCATTCTTCAATTTTGTCGCTGCCGGTATCGGTATCGTTGCCGTCGCAAGTACGATTAGTAAAATCATTAAACTCGATATTGTTCGAACGGAGATTATCCCCTATATTATTCTCGGTGGCCTGATTGGTGCAATCAGCTGGAATATCATTACATGGCTTCTTGGACTACCGACGTCGTCATCACATGCACTTATCGGTGGACTTATGGGTTCTGGGATTTCTGCCGCAGGTTTTTCCGCTATAAAATATGAACCCGTACGACTCGCTGCCATTTTTATGATTGTCTCGCCACTGATTGGGTTAGTGTGTGGGTTCCTGTTTATGGTCGCTGTACTATGGATATGTAGAAAAAGCACAAAGTCGAAGGTTGATCACCATTTCAAAAGATTACAATTGGTTTCTGCAGCGCTATTTAGTTTCAGTCATGGAACCAACGATGCACAGAAAACTATGGGGATCATTACTCCCTTACTGTTTAGTATTGGATATTTTGGTGTCACTGCTGATCCCAATAATCTCCCTGTTCCTATATGGGTAATTTTATCGGCACATGCAGCTATTGCCCTCGGCACACTTGCAGGAGGCTGGCGAATTGTGAAAACCATGGGACATAAAATAACGAAACTTCGTCCTGTCCACGGGTTTGCTGCGGAGACCGCTGGAGCAGCAACGATTATTGGTGCGTCAGTTGCAGGAATTCCAGTGAGCACCACTCATGTGATTTGTTCATCGATCATGGGTGTAGGAGCAACAAAGAGACTCAGTGCGGTACGATGGGGTATCGCACGAAATATTGTTTGGGTGTGGGTTCTAACCATACCAATAAGTGCAGCGATGGGTTACTTAGCATTCGTCATTATTCGTTTCTTCATATAAGCTATGTAGTTGGCAAATAATCATTTTGAAGGCAAATGCTTTAAACCATAATTTATATGCAAAATCTCATGGAGAACATAGTTGCTGTAGTATATACAACAGTTAATAACACGAAGAACGCAAGAAAAATTGCTCGTGCATTAGTTGAAGAAAAACTGGTTGCTTGCGTCAATATAATCCCAAAAATAGAATCAATATATCGTTGGAAAGGAAATATTGAGAAAGGTCACGAATGCATTTTACTTGCAAAGACAACAGAGAAACAGGTGAAGAAAACAATACAGAAAATACGAGAGCTTCACACTTACGAATTGCCAGATATAATTGTCCTACCAATAATTGGTGGTTTAAAGGAGTATCTCAATTATCTTGTAGATGAGACAGCATGAAAGTTGTAGCCTTGGTTTCAAGCGGCATAGATTCACCGGTTGCTACGTATCTAATTTCAAAGAAAGCAGAAGAAATAATTCTTGTTCATGCAGACAACAGACCTTTTACCGATGACCGAGAAATAGAGAATTTTATCATTCTTGCGAAACATCTTAAGAAACATCTTTCTTCATCTCTTAAAGCATATATTGTATCTCATGGAAGTACTCTTAATGCCTATACGCAGAATTGCAATAGTCGATTTACCTGTGTGATATGCAAAAGAATGATGGTGCGATACGCAGAAAAAATAGTGAAAAAAGAGCATGCCGATGCAATTATCATGGGTGATTCGCTTGGGCAAGTAGCCTCACAAACACTACAAAATATTCGTGTTGTAGAGCAAGCAGTTAAGATCCCAATATTAAGACCGCTCATAGGATTAGATAAAGAGGATGTTGTAAAAATAGCAAAAGAAATTGGCACCTATGATCTTTCCATTTTACCATCCGGTGGATGCAGTGCAGTACCAATAAAACCAGCTACACGTGCAAGGCTTGATCAGATTTTGAAAGAAGAAAAAAGAATTGCAGTCGACAATTTGGTACAAAAAGCAGTACGTGACGCTAAGTCTGTTAATTTTTAGTAAAATCAAAAGTTTTAAAAACCCTACAAGTATACTACATGATGTAGATTTCAATTTTTGACATACAATATGTTGTGTCATAATTCTATCTAAAGTGAAGGACATGAACTGCCCATATTGCAACTATATCGAATCAAAAGTCACCGATTCTCGTGACGCAGGAAAGTATGCTATACGTAGACGACGGGAATGTCTCAAATGTAACAAACGATTTACAACCTACGAATCTATTGAAATGGAACCACTCTATGTAATAAAAAAAGACGGGAGACGAGAAAAATTCGATAGAACTAAAATCAAAAACGGAATGATGAAAGCACTTGAAAAGCGTCCAGTCAGTCATGAAAAAATCGAAGAAGCTCTTGATTGTATTGAAGAGAAAATCCGTCGCAATGGCCAAGAGGAAATTGAAACTTCGCTCATTGGAGAATACGTTATGGAATGCCTTAGAGAACTAGATCAAATCGCCTACATTCGATTTGCCTCGGTCTATCGATCATTTACTGATGTTTCATCATTTGAAAAAGAGGTTAAAAATTTAGTCAAACCATAAAAAAGAGGAGAAGAAACTATGATACGAAAAATAAAAAAGCGAGATGGGACAGTCGTTGACTTTAATCCTGTTAAAATAACAGATGCCATATGGAAAGCAGCTCAAGCAGTCGGTGGAAAGGACTACAAGAAAGCAGCACAACTAACCGATAAGGTTTTGGAAATTCTTGAAAAAACACTGAAACGTGGTGAAATTCCAACTGTTGAGCAAGTCCAAGATGTCGTTGAAAAAGTCATCATTGAAGGGGGGCATGCAAAGACCGCAAAGGCGTATATCCTATATAGAAAACAGCATAAAGACATGCGAGAAATTGGAGGTTTGCTCAAAGATATCGATGTGGTTGACGGTTACTTAAGCATGATGGATTGGAAGGTGAAAGAGAACAGCAACATGAGCTACTCGCTCCAAGGATTAAACGTTTATGCTACAGAGAATATTATTTCTCATTACTGGCTCAATAAGATCTATCCACCAGAGATTGGGGATGCGCATACCCATGGCGATTACCACATTCACGATCTAGGCACCTTGGGAGCATATACATACTTTGGCAAGGAAAACATCTTCATTAAAACGAACGATAAAATTCTCATTACTTCTTTTCAAAAATTGTATGAAAACCTCGAGGAAGAAGAAATGATGTTATCCAAAGACGATGACGCCCGGGCTAAATATCCAACAGGATTGCAGGTCCTTGATATCAATGGATGGACTTCGCTACAAAGAGTTGTAAAAAAGGCGAAAAGGAAACCCATGCGATTCCTCAAGAATGAAAGCGGAAGGTCGGTGATCGTCACAGAAGATCATCCAATGATCATGGGCACCGAAATCTTCAAAAAAGCCAATGACGTTAGAGAAGAAGATGATAGATTATTCACCGCTGACCTCAAAGGATTACTAATAAATGAGCAGCTCTTTTTCAAGGATTGCCTCTTTATTGCACAAGAATTATATGAGAAAGGATTGCGTGATTTCTGGATCGAAGGAATGCCATTAGAGGAATACCAAACCTACTCTCAAGATTTGAAGATTGACGGCATTGTTTCGACATCCAATAATGCAGATGCATTACCTAACAAGATACTGTTAACAAAGAACCTTGGCTATTTTGTTGGATTCTACCTTGCAGAAGGATGGATGGAACCCCATCGCATCTGCATGAAACAAAAAGATACCAGCAAAAATCAAGAAATCATTCATCGTGTGACGCAAGCAGCGTACGAGTTAGGTTGCAGAATTTATTCCAGAACGGAAGACGGATTTGTTACATTAAGAATCGCCAACTCAACTTTAGTTGAATATCTATTTAAATTTATTTTCAACGCCGAAGGAATCAGTAAAGAAAAATGTTTACCGGTTGAAATTCTGACATACAACCTGCAGTTTGTTGAAGGAATCATCGCAGGAATTCTAGATGGTGACGGTTCTCTTGCCACCTCAAAAACAAGCCTCGTGATAAGAACAGCATCAAGAACAATGTTAGAGCAATTGGCAATGGTTCTCAATATCTTGGGATTCACGGCGAGGGATAGAAATCTCGAGGGTGTTGGTACGACGAGGGAATACCAAGGTAAGCAAATTATCCAGCAATATCCACTCTTTGGTGTAAGCTTCAGAACGACGAGTGCCACTCTTCCTTCCCAGTTGTATCTGTCGGCACAGACCTCCTCCAGAGCATGGAGAGCGGAAGGATTCGGATGGCATAAGGTTCTGAACAATGAACCGACGGAAATCCTTGATGACTACATTTACGACATCACGACATCGTCACATACCCTCATCGTTAATGGTATGTGGAATCACAACTGTGTCGGCTGGGATCTAAAAGATCTGTTGCTATTAGGTTTCAAGGGTGTATCCGGAAAGATTGAGAGCAAGCCAGCAAAACATTTCAGTACCGCTTTGATGCAGATCGTCAACTATTTATACACATTGCAAGGAGAGGCAGCAGGGGCACAGGCACTATCAAATTTTGATACCTTGCTTGCTCCATTTATAGACAAAGATGCCCTTAAATATGAAGCAGTTAAGCAGGAGATGCAGAAATTTTTATTCAACATGAATGTTCCTACAAGAGTTGGTTTCCAGAGTCCTTTTACAAATATTACAATGGATTTAACGGTACCAAGCTACATGACTGACGAACCAGCGATCATTGGTGGAGAACTTATGGATGACAACTACAGCGAATACACTGATGAAATGGACATGGTGAATCGTGCTTTTGCAGAGATCATGTACGATGGAGACGCTAAAGGAAGACCATTTACATTCCCTATACCAACATATAACATTACGAAAGATTTCAAGTGGGATAATGAAGGACTAAATCCTATTTGGGATATGACTGCGAAATACGGTATCCCCTACTTTTCTAACTTTATCAACAGCGACATGAAACCAGATGACGCCCGGAGCATGTGCTGCCGTTTACGCTTGGACAACAGAGAGCTTCGGAAACGTGGTGGTGGACTATTTGGTGCAAATCCCAAGACAGGTTCCATTGGGGTTGTTACTCTCAACATGCCACGAATCGGATATCTAGCAAAAAATGACAACGATTTCTTCGATCGACTTGATAAACTTATGATAATAGCAAAAAATAGTCTTGAAATTAAGAGAGAACTCATAGAAAATCTAACCGATAGTGGTTTACATCCATATTCACGGTTCTATCTTTCGGATGTAAAGAAAACCTTTGGTGAATACTGGAAGAATCATTTTTCAACCATTGGCCTCATTGGCATGAATGATGCATTGCTGAACTTTATGAACAAGAGCATTGCAGACAAAGAAGGAAAAGCATTTGCAGAAAAGGTCCTCGATTACATGAGAAATCGAATCGCAGATTTTCAAGAAGAGACAGGAAACATATACAACCTTGAAGCAACACCTGCTGAAGGAACGAGCTACCGACTTGCCAAGATTGATCAGGCAGAATATCCTGACATCAGATCATACAACCAAGAGAAATATTCGAACAACGGCGGAAAGGGTGTAGAGCCCTATTATACCAATTCTACACAACTGCCTGTTGGATATACATCTGATGTTTTTGAAGCGCTTGATCTGCAAGATTCCCTGCAAACCAAATATACGGGCGGCACAGTATTGCATATTTTCTTGGGAGAAGAAGAGCCATCCTCAGCTGCTACAAAAAAGCTTGTGAGGAAAGTAGCAGAGAATTACTCACTACCATATTATACGATCACTCCCACGTTCAGTGTTTGCCCTGATCATGGATATATCGCAGGCAAGCATCAGTACTGTCCAATTTGCAAAACTCAAAAGAAAACAACCGAATGTGAGGTCTATTCAAGAGTTGTTGGATACATCCGTCCCATTAATCAGTGGAATAAGGGTAAGCAACAAGAGTTTGCTGACCGAAGAACATTTGATATGATGGAAAAACCTCTGGTCGCAGCATGAAAATAGGAGGATTTCAAAAAACTTCACTTCTGGATTACCCAGAGCGCATTAGTGCGATAATTTGGACTATGGGCTGCAATTTTAGATGTCCATTTTGCTACAACAAGCAAATCGTCTTGGGAATAGCAGAGGAAATACCTGAAAAAGAAATCCTTTCTTTTCTTGAAAAACGAAAGGGATTGCTGGAAGGATTAGTTATAACTGGTGGAGAGCCGCTTTTGCAGGAAGATATCGCAGCTTTTGCAGAGAAAGTCAAAAAGCTTGGTTATCCTATAAAAATTGATACTAACGGTACGTATCCAGAAAAACTCAAAGAACTCATTGACAAAAAACTGGTTGATTATGTGGCAATGGATGTAAAAGCACCAAAGAATAAATACAATCAACTTACTGGTGCAAAAACAGATATTTCTAAAATTGAAAAATCCATCGAGGTTATAAAAGCAGATGCACCTGATTATGAATTTAGGACAACCTTTGTACCAGAATTGCTTAAAAAAGAGGATATAATTGAAATAGCGAAATGGTTAGATGGAGCAAAGAGATTTTATCTTCAGCAATTCAAGAATGAAACCCCGTTAGTATCTTCTAAATTAGATAATGTTGCACCGTATTCTAAAGAATATCTCAATGAGACATTAAATGAAATAAAACCATTTTTCAAAAACTGCTATATTAGAGGAGTCTAAAATCAAATCTTTTATAAATGAGAAATTTATTTTTAACATTGAGGAGATGAGATACATATGGTTACGGAAAATTGTCCAAAATGCGGAAGCACGGAAATCTGTAAAGGAATGATATACCCTTTTCAAGGAGGATATGGAATAGGTTTTTGGAAAGGATCTCCATCTATAATAATGGGGAAATCCGGATCCATAAAATTCAGCTCCTATGCTTGCGAAAAATGTGGATATATGGAATTTTATATCGATGAATTGGATAAACTAAAAAAATAATTAAAGACATCATATGTGATTATTTTTTAAACAGTCGCGTCATTATTGATTTGTCTGAGGAGGATTAGCCATTCAGAATATCGAAGCAATTGACCTTGCTAGAGAAATACTTCTGGGGTCTGACTATTCCATTGTAGTTGTAAAAAATGGTAAGTTATTAACTGCAAAGCGAGGAAACGGAATCAGACCAATTCTAGAGGCAATTGACGAGTTGGAAGAAAAAATGCAAGGCGCTACAGTTGGTGACAGAATCCTTGGCAAAGCTTCAGCGCTTCTCTGCGCCTACGCAAAGGTAGCTGGTGTTTATACACCGCAGGCAACAAAGACTGCCATCGCAGTACTGTTACGGGCAAACATTCCAGGTCAAACAGATGAAATGATTCCTCATATCAAAAACAAAGATGGAAGCGACATTTGTCCTTTTGAAAAGATGCTCTCTGGTGTTGATTCTCCCGAAGAGGCATATAATATTTTGAAAAAAACCTTGAAAAGAACACAATAAAAAAACTAAATATCGCATAAGTATTTGGGGCATAACATGGATTATGAATTGGCAATTATCGGAGCAGGACCTGCAGGATATTCTGCAGGAATTTATGCAGTACGAGCTGGTATAAAAACTATTATTTTTGATAGAGGTGATGGTGGAGGACGGGCGGTACTTTCACCAAAAATAGAAAACTATGCAGGATTTGAATCGATCTCTGGCATGGAACTCATGGAAAAAATGAAACAACATGCCAGCAAATATGCTACCTTTCATTTCTATGAAGAAGTGAAAAAAATAGAACGATCTGGCATTACATTTACTATTGAAACAGGAAAAGGAAAATACTCTGTTGATGCAATACTTCTCTGTACTGGCACAGAACATAAAACACTAGAGATTTCTGGTGAGAAAGAATTCCTAGGAAAAGGTGTTTCATATTGTGCTACCTGTGATGGATATTTTTTCAAAGGAAAACGAGTTGCTGTAATTGGTGGTGGAAATACTGCCTTAATGGAAGCAATTTTCCTAAAACAGATTGGTTGTAAAGAAGTTACTCTTATTCATCGAAGAGATCGACTTAAGGCTGATAAAATCTATGAAGACGAAGCACGAGAAAAACAAGTTCAAATTCTTTTGAATAAAATCGTTGGAAAAATTAACGGTAAAGAAACGGTAACATCCATTAACCTGACAGACGCCGCAACTGACAAGAAATCTATTCTTGAGGTTGATGGTATATTTGTTTCTATTGGTGACACCCCACAAAATGATTTGGCAAAACAGTTGAAAATAAAGCTTGATGAGCAAGGTTATATTATCATTGACAGACAGCAGAGAACAAATGTTAAAGGCGTGTATGCTGCTGGTGATGTTACCGGCGGTTTAAGGCAGGTAATCACTTCATGCGCACAGGGTGCAATAGCCGCTCTTGCTTCGACTGAGGTGCTTGGTAAAAAGTATCCATATTAAATACACTTTTTGCTGGGTATAGGCCGTAAGCTATAGCTTATTTTGTTTCAGAAATTATAACGGCACCATCTACTTGCACAGATTCTTCAAAATAATCAGATAAACACCACGAAGATAAGTGTGGCATAGTCGAGGTGAAATTTACTTTATATATATCATGTGAAACAATACTCGCATTGTTATGTTCGGCAGGATTTAAACTTGGGTTCATCACATCTTGTAGCGGATCGCTAAGAGCAATGTATCCGCTAGAATTTATCCCTGCAACTGCCACAAAGTGTCCCCACATACCAAATTCAGGATCATAGCCAATTAACCCCAATATCACGCCGTCGTTATTCCTTACGCATTCATTAATGGTAGAAAAATCTGGTTTTACGATACATTTTACTGTAAATTGATCTTTTAATCCCGTTTCCCTCAACCATATTTTTGCTCCCAAGTAGAGCTTCAATCCATTGTATGGTGCACCTAGTGGACCTAACATCTTAAACCAGGGTGCATCTTTCTGTCTATTTGTATACCATGCGATTCGTTCAATCAGTTCGCCGCTTCTTCTAAATCTATGCCATGCAGTTTGATTATCGTTTACGTTATTAAAGCTATGATCATCAGAGTAAGGGCCAGGCTCTGGTGCTCCAGGTGCGCGATAATCTTGCACTAGAGGATAAGTATCAACACTATCTCCTGGTTTTCCGTTTGAATCTTCATGTTTGGAGTCAAACCACCATAAAATGTCTGCCAGTGATACTGCACCACAAAAATCCGGAGATTTTGATCCCCACCAATCTTTTTGTTGCAGTTGGCTGAAATCAGGAAGACCACTTGGCGCATAGTTAGAATATGCAGGAAGATAATACCATTCACTTTCAGTTGTTGATTTTGAGCTACTGCTGGTGTTAGAAAAAGCCACAAAATATATGAACAAAAGTACAAAGGTAATTACTAATGAACAGATTTTTTTTCTCATCTAATATTCACATACCGCATTCTTTATATTTAAATATTACCCTCCCAATATATTTAATTCTTTATCTGTAAAATTTTAATTTAAAAGTATTTTGTGTAGGTCGTAAGCCTCTTTACAACAGGAAAAAATATAATTTGTTTTATGTAAATAGAAGATGGAAGAAACAAAAATAGAGAATCAATAAATAATTCTATGTTGTAATATTTTAATCAAAAACTATATAGATATATCTATAAATATTAAATTTGTATGAAAGATAAAGTACTTGTTGTTTTAATTTGTATGACATTGTTTATCTCTACTGTTTTTACAATGGTATCAATAAATATAAACGCGAAGAGAACAGGCAGTTTGGCCGGAGTAGATAACAGGCTGATAGCAGAGTCTACAAATAAATGTGTAATTAATTATGAACGAACTGACAATATCGTTTCGCAGAAATCACAATTGAGTTTTGCAGCGTTTACTGATACTCATATTGGTGCTAAATATCAATATCCTTTTTACGGAATTGCTGGTCATCTAGACCAACTTGGGGAGGATTTGGTTGATGCTACCAACCTACTCGATTTTGCTGTACACCTAGGGGACATAGTTAACCACAATACCGGGCATGTGAATGGCATAGGGCTACCTTGGTACGTGAACCAATATAAGAATAATTTGAAAGCGTACCTTATATCTCATGTCAATCTTCCATTTCACTGTGTGATAGGGAACCATGATGTAGATGATTATGAAATGAACAGTGGTGATCCGCATAATCTCACCAAATCACTGATTGACGAGCTCAGCATGAACAATCCTGTCTATGCAATGATGCGCGACGGAATTCTTTTTCTCATTGTTCCAGAGTTAGGATACGTCACATGGACTCACCCTGTTGAATATGAATGGATTGAATATATGACTAGTCAATACCCAAATACGACCACCATTATTTTCTGTCATCAAGCCATCGAAGACACCACAGCAGCAGATAGCACTGAACCGTATCGTGGGAAACAGGATATGGACTGGTGGGCTAACCTCTTCAAGAATAACCCGCAGATTAAAATGTGGGTCCATGGACATAATCATTACCTCGATTGGTACGTTAGTAATCAAAGTACCGGACAAACATACCCTGTCCGACAATTTGGGCACGAAATGGCGTTTTCCGCTCCTTACCCGCAATTGGATTGGGGGAACTATCATGAGGAAGATAGAATAGTCATTTACAATATTAGCTCGACAGGCATTACTACTGCAACTTGGGAGAACAATGGAGCAGGTGGCCATTGGGTGTCAGAATATATTCATTCATTCAATGTTCCTACGACCTATGATCCGAATTCTAAGGGCTGGTATTCTTTTCCGATGTTTCTTCAGGACAATGAAACACAATTAACGGATATGAAATTGTTATCACCAGATATCACGCTGCAGCTTATCGGTACAGTACCAATGGAACTCTTCTTTGATTCGCGGATGGAATCACCCAGTGGCTGGGCTGATGAGGTAATTCTTGGATTTGGGAACGACCGTTCTGGTAATGTGAACTGGACGAATTCAGGTATGAGAATACATGGATCTACTACTCTCACGTTCCCAGAGAAATATCCCTATAATAACTCTGTACAGGAAGACGGTCGAAGTGGACAGCCATATCATTCTTTTCCGATGGGGACGATTTGTGCTGCGGTTCCTGGCCAGACATACAATTTTACTATGATCGCCCGATGTGCTTCTGGCAGTGGCAGATTTAAAATGAATGTAAGTTGTAGCGATTGGGGTACAAGATCACAATATAGCGTACTTCCTGATAGCGATAAGCAAGTATTTTCTCATGCATTTGGATCTGAGTATGAAACAATTCATGGCATGTACACAGTTCCTAACGACGAGAACGCATGGTTTTTACAGGGAACATTGGAGTTCCTTGATTCTACTAATTACGATGTATCATTGTTTAGTGTGAAACGGGAAAGGGATAGTGATACAACCGATAGATTCTGTTTATGTCTGAGCGGTCATTGGTATAATGTTTCTGGACCACTCGCTGAACATGAAATGGTTAACTTCTCTGTTGACCCAAAAGATCTTTGCGATGCTCATGGAGTTATTAATTTCACTGCGTTTATTGACGGAAATCGGTATGGTATGGTGAACCTTGTCTACCGCGAACCGCTATTGATGGGGATGAATGCTCGTTTTCGGGTGAATAGTTATACAGATGGCGTTTTTAATCTGAGTCTTACAAAGACGATCTCAAGAAATTCAGCAGTTAATAGCATCATTTGGGATTCAGCGGTTTTTCGTAAGTTTCCACGTATCACTGAATTAATTACTCGGTTCCTTATAAAAGGCCTTAGTGGTCGTATTCTTTATTTGATTTTTAATAAGATGATTTCAGGGATTCCTACGACTTTCAAGATGTTTCCATTCAGCACCAATCCCATGTATGAACAAGTTGATATTACTGCAGATGACGGTTCTGGTATGAAGCATATCAGTAATAACGGGAATCTATGGTTTACCTGTAATTGTCCGAACATTGGGGAACGCTATGTTGAGATTACGCTACCAAGGAGATAGACAATTTTATAAAATTTTTTCTTTATTCTTCACCAAATCACCGTAAAAAAATATAATAGTGTTGGGTGTAGGCCGTAAGCCTATTTATCATTCCTATGGAATGAAATTTTTTATAAAAATTGAAAGCGTAATTTTAGATTTCTACTGTATCAAGCACTTTTTATACTTATATCTCCTTAAAAGAACAATGAATTATGACCATTTTTTGGTATTATCTAAGTTATATATTTATCATGAGACATATAAATATAAAGAAGAAATTATAAATATATAGAAAGATACTATTAGGTTGCTAATATGGGTGCATCTTTATTCCAAGGGCCAAAATTTATGCAAAATAGTTTGTTAAAGATATGCCTAATTATCGGAGTTGTGCTTGTTCTTTCTAGCAGCGCCTTTCCTATTGAAAATGGAAAGTGCACACAATCAACTCCTTTTGACAATGTAACGATAAATGAAAAAAGTACGCCATCTGGACTCCTGACGTTTCGATGGAAACCAAAGGATGTAATTATAAGATTTAATGAAACGATTACAAATGAGGGCGACTATTCTATTGATATTGATACGTATCTTGCTCAACCATGTTCAATGATAAATCAGGAAATCAAAGGGCCAATAATATACAATCCCCTTCCAGATGGATTTGAAACGGATCGGTGGGGACAAAAAGTCGCATCCTACACAAACGTCCTTGCCCCAGGTCAAGCAATAGAGTTATCCTGGGAGGTAAATGCTACAATTTACACCGTACGGTCCATATTACTCCCCTGGAAAATGCGAGGTACTATTTCGGAAGAAATACAAGAAAACTACCTTGCTGATGATTCAAAATATCACATCAATGACCCCTACATTCAGAACATTGTCCATGAAGTCGTCGGTAACACCAAAAATATCCTACAGAAGGCAAAAAAACTACACGATTATATCACTCAGCATTTAGAATTTTATGACGATGGAGTCTGGGATGATGCAATAACCACGCTAAGGCGTGGTAACGGCTCGTGCTCGGAATACACGTTTGCTTATATTGCCCTATGCCGTGCGGCAGGAATACCAGCGCAGTATATAGGTGGCACACGCTGCCGAGAAGACGCGCCATATGTAGATTCAAGCTTTCATCGAATTGCCGAGATCTATTTACCATACTATGGGTGGATACCGGTTGATGCGCAAGGGGATGATGGGAGCCGATACAAATACTACTGTTTCGGTTCTTATAATAATCGATTCCTTGTTCTCACTGTTGACGGAGGATTATCGGAGTATCTTGACTGGGATTATATTAGCTGGCATACTATCTTGCCCCAATCTGAAAATGTAAAAATCAATAGATCCGTAACATGGCTTCAATGGGATAATGCCAAACTGCTAAGACCGTAAATTGCTGGGTGTAGGCCGTAAACCTCTTTTATTTTTTCATTGTAGTGTTTCTATTTGTTCTAGTTTTTTATTTTTTATAATTTTAACTATTTTGTCTCCACTTTTTTTAACAGATTTTGTAATTTTCCCTGAAAATACATCAGGCTCAATTCCAATTAAAATAATATTTTCTGCGTAAGGCTCAAGATACGTCATCAAAATAGAAAGTGGAATGCCATGTGTGCTTACATGCATCGAACCAATCTTTTCTTTAGGGACAATTCGCATCTCACCAGGAGACAAACCCATTTTAGTCGCATCAATAATTATGAGATTTTTTGGTTTATATCTCTTGACGATCGAAGTATAATTTTCAGGTGCAATACCGCAATCAAGGACAACAAAATTATCGTTATTTTCTTTTAATCTATCAGCTATGTAGGGACCAATGGCATCGTCCCCACTGTCTCTGTTACCAATACACATGATTAGATAATCCATCAATGGTTCTAACAGTCAAAAATAGATAAAATTTACGTATAAGGCAAAAATCCACAATTTTACTTTTTATCGTATTTTATTTTTTGATAAGTCAAAGCAATCCACATGAAGGCGCTACCCGCTGTAGAAAGGCTGCTAAGAAACAGATCAAGAGTTAAAAAAATGTATGCAACAGCCGCTAGTAAAATAGTTGTAGAAATATACATCAAGAGAGATTGTCCTCTAACGTCCTTTAATTGATAATTACGTACGATGGCTGGAATTACTGTAATGATAAAACCGAAGTTAATGATTGTTAAAATAATATCTTGCCACTCTTGCAACATGTATCTATCCTGAAACAGAGAGTATAAATAAAACTTACGTATCGCTTAAATTGATAAAGAATCATATTTCAGGGATAAGCATGTCAGAAAAAATAAAACTTGCTCACGGAGCTGGCGGAGAACTAATGGACAAGCTTATCAAAGAAAAAATTTTGAAATATTTTGCAAAGCAAAAATCTCCGAATGTGGAAATATCCCTTGCAATGTTGGATGATGCCGCCGTGATCGATGATATCGTTTTTTCTACCGATTCACATACAGTTCAGCCGCTTATCTTTCCGGGAGGAGATATCGGTTCTCTTGCGGTTTGTGGAACAATTAATGATGTGTCAGTGATGGGTGCAAAGCCAATCGCTCTTTCAGCCGGCTTTATCGTTGAAGAAGGTTTTTCATTAGAAACATTTGAAAAAATTGTAAAAAGCATGGCGACAACTTCAACAAATGCCGGCGTTCCTATTATTACAGGTGATACAAAGGTCGTAGAAAAGGGAGCAATACAAGAGTTCATGATCAATACAACGGGCATAGGTAAAAGAAGCAAGGTTTTAGAGAACAATATCAAAGAAATCAAAAGATACCGACCTTTTAAACAAAGATGGCTTCTTGATTCAAACATTAGAAATGGCGATAAAATAATTATTTCAGGTAATATTGGTGAACATGGAATTGCCCTGCTTTCTTTTAGAGAAGGATATGGTTTTGAAACAAAGATAAAATCAGATGTTGCTTTTGTAAACGGACTAATGGAAAAGGCAATGGCTGTAGGCGGTATCGTATCTGCAAAGGATCCAACGCGAGGAGGACTTGCAAATACCGTAAATGAATTCAGTGAGAAATCAAAGATAGGAATTATACTTGATGAAGCGAGCATTCCAATTCCAGAAGGCGTCAGATCCGCATGTGATATGCTTGGAATCGATCCTTTGGAGATTGGAAACGAAGGCAAGGTAGTTTTAGGCGTTGTAAAAGAAAAAGCCGATGATGTTTTATCGGCTCTTAAAAAACATCCGCTTGGAAAAAATGCAGCTATAATTGGAGAAGCAACAACTTCAGTGAAAAATGTCGTATTACAAACAACCGTTGGTGGAAGAAGGATTTTGCATAAGCCACTCGGCGATCCAGTCCCAAGGATATGCTAATAGAATTTTGAGTAGGATTCTATGAAAATCATCTTTAGAGGAATTGTTCAGGGTGTTGGGTTTCGACCAACGATTTATCGTGTAGCAAAAAAGTTAGGTCTAAAAGGATACGTTCTTAACAAAGGCTCCGAGGTTGAAGTAGTAATTGACAGAAATGCAGATGAGTTTGTTTCGCAACTTAAAAAACACATTCCATCGATTGCAAAGATAGAGGATATTACTATTGAAGAGGATTCTAGAAAATTTGATGATTTTCGTATCCTACATAGCAAAAACGGTGAGCGTCATTCTCTGGTTCCAGCTGACATAAGCACTTGTGATGAATGTTTGGAAGAATTGCTTGATCCTAAAAATAGACGATATCATTACCCGTTTACCAACTGTACAATATGCGGTGCTCGTTTCAGCCTTATCAAAGACGTACCATATGATAGAGAACGTACATCCATGGATATATTCAAACTCTGTGAAAAGTGCAAGAAAGAGTACAGCGATCCATTAAATAGACGGTATCATGCGCAGACGATATCCTGCCCAAAATGTGGCCCGAAATACAAGTTGTACGACAAAAAACAAAAGGATCTTGGAGAAAAAGATGCAATAAAGCGATTTGCAGAACAAATTGATGCAGGTAAAATAGGTGTAATAAAATCTTGGGGCGGCATGCATATCTGCTGCAAAATAGACGAATTAGAACATTTTAGAAGGTGGTACAATCGCCCCCAGAAATCCTTTGCAATTATGGTTAACGACATTAAAACTGCAGAAAAATATGGGGAAATAACAAAGGATGAGCGAACTCTAATGTTATCAAACAAAAGACCAATCATCCTTGTTAAAAAGAAAAAAGCAGAGTTATCATCTCCAGGTTTGAACACAATTGGGTTGTATCTTCCGTATACTGGTCTGCATCATATTCTATTTTCGTTTCTAACGGCCGATGCAATAGTAATGACTTCTGCTAATATTCCTGGCGAGCCAATGATAATTCGCAATGATGAAGCGTTTTCATTAGGTGCAGACGCGTATCTTTTGCATAATCGCGACATACCAAACCGAGTTGACGATTCGGTTGTTCGCATCTGGAAAGGCAAAACTTTTTTCCTTCGTAAATCGCGTGGTTTTGTACCTGATCCAATTGAAGTTTCATACGATAAACGTGTTTTGTGTGTTGGTGCTGGTGAGAATATTGCTGGTGCTATTTCATGTTATAAGAAAGTTTATGCAACTCAATACATAGGCAATTCAAAGTATTATTCAACTTTGGAATTTTTAGAGCAAAGCCTAAGGCATCTTATGAATCTTACAATGAAAGAAAAAAAGATAGATGCTGTGGTCATGGACTTGCACCCGGGATACAATACAAGAAAAGTAGCAAAAAATTTTGCTGAAGAGTTTTCAGCTCCAATCTTTGAAGTGCAACACCATTGGGCGCATGCAGCTTCACTGTTGTTGGACAACAAACTAAACGAAGGTGTCGTTCTAGCGCTTGATGGATTGGGTTACGGTAGCGATGGCACATTCTGGGGCGGTGAAGTATTAGTTTCAAGATTTGATTCTTTTGAACGAGTCGGGCATCTTGAATACATCCCATTGTTGGGCGGTGATCAGGCTACTATGGACCCACGCAGATTAGTTTTTGCCATATTCAAGAAATTCGACAAAGAAAAATATTTCACGGGAAACGAAGCAGTCATACTTAGTAAGATGATGGACAAATCACCCAAATCTAGTAGCCTCGGTCGAATTCTTGATGCTTTATCTTGCTATCTTGATATTTGTGCAAAGAGAACTTATGATGGCGAACCCGCGATGAAGCTTGAAAAATATCTTGCAAATGGTAGCGATAAGTATTCTTTTAACATCGAGGTAAGAAATGGCATAGTTAGTACAAGTGATCTTTTTAGACAGATTGAAGAAAAAGTAAAATCACCTTTTACAGAAGTACAAAAGGCAAATATTTCTTACTCCATGGTAAAAACAATTGTCGACAAACTTGTAGAAATCGCAGTTGAAAATGCTGAAACCAATGGTATTAAAACTATAGGTCTCACTGGAGGAGTATCCTACAACATACCTATAACCGAGATAGCGGAAAGACAAGTAAAGAACGCAGGTTTAAAATTAATTGTTCACAATAGAGTACCTAACGGCGATGGTGGTATTTCTATAGGACAAAATGCCATTGTTGGTCATAAATTATAATCAAGCCATGGTGACTATTCATTAGTTTTTATATGTTTTAAAAAAGCATCAACAACCATCTGTGCACCTGCATGATTGAGATGTGCACCGTCTAGTGTTAGATGTAAACCTCTTTCCTTGGATTTCTTTTCTACAAGTTTTGGATAATTAAATAACCAAGAAAATACAGTGTTAGTTATTGTACCTGGTGAAATGTAAGAAGAGACCTTTTTCGAAGACAAAACTGAAATAAAATCCTTACGAAGATCAATGTATTCTACGTTTTTGTTTTTTGAGGATAAATCTTTAATTTCTTCGCGCAATCGTCCAAGCTCTTGATTCCATTTATTGTTTGCGTCTTCACCTATAAGCAAAGGCGAAACTGTAAAAATTTTTTTTGCATTTACAGAAACAATTTCAATAATATCAAGATAATATTTCCTAAATTCTTCTATATTTTTAGCATAGGGTTGATTTAAAAATTTCTTGAGAGGAGGATATTTGTTTGATATTTTTGCAAGGATATCGTTAGTTCCTATCCAGATAAATGCGATATCATACTTTTTAGAAATATTCATTTTTTTAATTCTATGATAAAGACTAGTAACAGTGTCGCCACCTTTTCCACAATTAACTAAATTGTCTTCAGGAAATTTTTCTTTTAAAATTTTATAATAAGACGCACCGGGAACACCTTCGGTTAAACTGTCGCCAAAGAATATTATGTCCATTCTTTTTCACCGCTTCTTTGCATAACGGTACTCTATATTGCAACTACCTTCCATACTAACCATACAAGGACCAACAGGACTATCGGGTCTACATTTTACTCCAAACAATGGGCAATCTTGTGGTGATAACAATCCTCGCAATAATTCTCCACACATGCATCCTTTTGGCTCTTTGAATTCTTTATTTCTAATCTCTTCTAACTCACCCTCATATTTCTTACGTGCGTTATAATCATTAAATCTTTTCCGTAACTCCAAACTAGATTGAGGAATAACTGGAAAACCTCTCCATTTCTTGTCACCCGGTTCAAAAACTTCATCGATAACCTTTTTGGCTTTTATGTTTCCATCTTCATGTACCGCTCGAGCGTATTCATTCTGAACAATTGCAGTTCCATGTTCAATCTGTTCAACAAGCATCCACACACCCATCAATAGATCAAGCGGTTCAAAACCTGCAACAACTTGGGGTACGTGATAATTCTTTGAAATAAACTCATATGGTTTCGTTCCAATAATTGTAGAAACATGTCCTGGTTCTATCAAGCCATCTATCTTCATCTCACCCATATCAAGAATAGCTTTCAATGCAGGCGGTATCATTCGATGACAACTGAGCACAGAAAAATTACTTGGAGGATCTGTTAGTAAAACTGAAGCAGTTGTAGGAGCAGTAGTTTCAAAACCAACAGCCATGAAAACAATGTCTTTATCTTTATTTTTTTCAGCAATGGAGACAGCATCTTCTATACCATACACAGTTCTAACATCGCATCCTTCTGCTTTCATACTTTGTAGCGAATGCTTCTCCCCCGGTACTCTCATCATATCGCCAAATGTTGTTACAGTTTTGCCCTTTCGTGCAAGTAACAGCATTTCTTCAATTTCTTTAGTGGTAGTGACACAAACTGGACACCCTGGCCCCTGCCCAATCTCTATGCCACATTTTTTCAACAAGGCATCTAAACCATGTTTTACTAAAGTATCTTGATGTGTTCCGCAGACATGCATAAATTTTAGGTCAACGTCCAATTTTTTTATCCTAGCAACTATATCTTTGGCTAGCTCTTTGTCTTTCAATGAAAACACTAGGGCTCCTCCATCGACAGCATCTCTCTAAAAAGAGCAAGTGTTTCGAGTGCCTCTTTTTCGTCTAAAACCTGAATGGCAAAACCAGCATGAACTAAAACATAATCGCCCAATTTTACATCAACAAGCGTGATGTTGGCCTTGCGTTTGGTCCCCTCTCCATAGTCAATAGTTGCATGTTCCTTTTTTTTGTCGATATCTACGATTTTACCAGGTATTGCTAGGCACATAATTCATTCTTTGTGAGTTTTCTTCCATTCAGCAAGGGGAATACCGAATTTCTGTTCGACTTCAGTTCGGTAGGTCGGTCCACCATTGTATGCACAAAAAGGAATAATTCGGTCATCAGGAGTCGCATAATGAACAACACAACGTTTCACCCGTTCAATATCATAATTATACGAATCTTGGAAATGCATTGCACCAATAAGCATCGTCTTCCAGGTAAATTCTCCGACTGATTTTTTGTTCTTTTCATAGGCCACATTTGAAAGTATCTCGACGATATCAAGCCCCTCAGGCATCTTGTTTTTGTCGATAAATTCACCGAAGTACTTGTCAAATGCTTTTGCTAGATCAGTTTTTTTCTTGAATTTCCTTGCAAGTTTAATGAAAAATTGATATCTCTTTGCAGTTCCTGCCAGTTTGTTCATCCGGTTGAAGAGTCCTTCAACATCAATAAATCGCGGAATGGGAGTTACCTTTCCGTTGTTGATGAAAACAAACGTTGCATAACCGCAGTGCGGATGAGATGTGAAAATTATTTCTTCTCGGCCCGATAAAGCGGAAACAAGGTCAGATATCGGTGCAACAGTTGGCACTGGGTAAAAATCATCTTTTTTTAGAAAATCTGTTTGGTTCTCTAAATCATTGATGAGATCAGGAATAGTGTATCGTTGTTTTTTTAACTGTTTTTCATCAATCCTTCCAGCGAACGACACTGGTTGGAAATTTACCCCACGAACTACATCTGCGTTTTTAATTGCAAATTTAACAATCTCTCCAACTTGATCATTATTGATGGTTTTTACAACTGTTGGAACTAAAACTGTAGACAGAGGCTTTGGTTTCACCTTTCTACAGTTTTCAATTGCTTTCAATTTTACATCTAGTAGTTTTCTTCCTCTTGTTGAGATATAGTCTTCTTCGCGCACTCCGTCAAACTGAAGATAAATCGTATTCATCCCCGCATCTCTCATCTTTTGACAAAATTCAAAATCAACCATCTTTAGACCATTTG
>Ga0315280_10000947_pt1 | contig 52045 bp, 43 predicted proteins | sample YL17G06_40_MG_FD_203697 | JGI IMG/M metagenome (GOLD analysis project Ga0315280, IMG submission 203697) | Sediment microbial communities from Yellowstone Lake, YNP, Wyoming, USA - YL17G06_40 | ecosystem: Environmental > Aquatic > Freshwater > Lake > Sediment | place: USA: Wyoming | collected... | reverse complement strand
GGCGACCCATCCTTGGAAGGTTTATCATGGCCCGGCCGAGATCGGGGTGACCGGGAGACCCTAGGCGATGACAAAAGCGGAAAGATTCACGTTGCCCAGGACCGGAAAGATTCATGTTGCCTTGACATCGGATTTCGAGTTCTTGACACCTGTCCGTGGGTTGAAATATCATCCGGAAATATCACAGGTTCAAGAAAGGGGTGTGCTTTGAGAAAAACTGTTCTAATCCTTCTCGTCGCCGCTGCATTATTGAGCGTCACGGCTTGCGGGAGCAACCCTGCGGGTCCCGACCCGAAAACCCTCGTTGGAACCTGGAATGCCACGAAGGCGGAGTTTGTGAGCGTCGCTGATTCGAACAAAAAAGCCGACATTATCACCCAGGGGTCGACGGTGACGCTCGTCCTTTCCACCAGCACCTTCGTCTTTACCATCACCGACCCCGGCCAAGGCCCCGAGACCGCGACCGGGACATGGTCCGTCTCTTCGGACACCTTGACCCTGACCTATTCAACAGGATTTTCCGGCGAAAGCCAGTTTGACTTCATCCTGAGTGGGGACCAGTTGACGCTCAACGGCGGCCACGTGCCGCACGACTTCACCGTCGGCACCTTCGAAGAGGCCCTCCTGAACCTCATTCTGGCCCGCCAGTAGGTTCAGCCCCCGGTTCGCACCGGGGTGCGTCCCCTCGCTGGTCCTGTGCCTCGGTCTTCGCGGCGTTTATCTCGGCCGCAATCTCGAGCGGCGAGAGAATCCGCTCCGCGTTCTTCTTACCGATGCCGAGCGCCAGCAGGTCAAGCCGCAGAGACCTCATCCCTGAAAAATAGTCCAGATATAATGTGAGTTTTCTGGCAAATGAACCTGCCCCCTAGCTGGTCCATTATTAGGAGATGAAGTCCTTTCGGCCGGTGCTCAACGATAGCCCAGATACTGATTTCAGACCTCCGAATTTTTATCGTCTAATTTATTAGACCCAAAAAAGCTATAGAAACATTTCGTAGATATGGCGATGATCAACTGATCCCCCGACTACCCCGGCAAGGGGGTCTCGGGTGTTGCCGGTTTTTGAGGACCTGAAACTGGCTGAAGGAAGCGAAAAAGCCCAATGGCAGACGTTTCCCCGTGTGCCAAATATGTGACAAAACTCGCTGAAAACCGCTGAAACTACGGGTCTGTAGTTGAAAAGACTAAATCACAGAAGACGCTGGAAAATCAGGGGAAACAGGTTTCTTTCGATGGTGGAGCTGACCAGGATCGAACTGGCGACCTCTTGAATGCCATTCAAGCGCTCTCCCAGCTGAGCTACAGCCCCACCGGAGTTGCCCTATCTTACAAGAAGGCGCCCCTGGCGTCAAGATGATGAGCGAACAGGGGCCGGCCGAGGTCAGCGAGCCGTCAGGAGCTCAAGATAGGGATTGACGACGACCCGCAGGGGTTTCTTCGGCAGGGGGATCTCGCCGTCGATCTCGGCCTTGCGATTTCCGGTGATCGTGACCTGAGCGAAGCGCGCGAGCCTGCCTTTCTCGAACTCCAGATAGAGCGGGATGATGCTGAGAAAATCGTCGGGAACCCCGGACTGGGTCACGTTCCCCTTGATCCTGTAGCGGCCGTTGCCCGTGCTTTCTAGGCTGAGCGCGGACTCGATCGTCGGCAAGGCGGTCCCCTCGATCCACTGCCGGAAGAACCAGCCCATATTCCCCGTGTATGGCGCCGGAGCATGACGCTCAACGACCGCCTGAAAATCATGGGTCGTGGGATTCCGGCCGGCCCAGGTCTCGATAAAATCCTTCATCATAGCGATGAAATTGTGGTCGCGATTGGCGTCCTTGGGGTCCCGGAACAGGCTGCGCAACATGTGCACGACGAAAGCTCCTTTCCGGTAGACGATCGCCCCGTAGGCCTGGGGCGTCTCCGCGACCGCCAGGCGGCGGCCCAGGGAGATCGGGCCCGCCTCCCAGTTGGCACAAACGGAGTGGAGCGGCTTTTCCAGGATGGTCTTTCTCGCCCTGTCCCAGTACTTCCTGAACTCGTCGGCTCCTTGGGCCTTTTCGACCACAAGGCTGACGGTGAACTCGGCCAGCCCCTCCTCGATCCAGGCGTCGCGGTACGTTGCGGATCCGACGCGATGCCCCCACCACTGGTGCGCGAATTCGTGGGGCGTCACCTGCTCGGCGAAAACCGAGGAGTTGTAAAGCCCGAGTTCCGCCCGGGTGACCCAGTCGAGGAAAGCCATATAGGGGATGTAGATGAGCGTCGGCCAGCTCTGTCCGAAATTCCAGTTGGTCTGCTGGGTCACGGCTACGTCGTTCTGCAGCAGCGGCCCGAAATACAGGGTGCCGACCCGGGCCGTGTTGAGGCTGTCGGCCAATGTGTCCTCGGCCATGGAGACGGTATTGAAATGGACGGTCGGCAGGAGGGCCTGTAATTGTGTGGCGAAATCGGGCTCGCCCGGATTGGTGTACACGCGGACCTTGACCCCGGAATCCGGGTCATCCCGTTCGATGAGCCGGAAGACCCCGTAGTTAAAGCCGGCGGCGCGGACCGGCCGCCCGGAGGTGTATCGGAAGACGGCGAAATCCCCATCCGTCGTGGACTCGACCAGCTTTCCCACGGAGACGATCTGTCGGGACCTCGGGATCCGGTAGGTGAGGTCGTAGACCGCCCAATCCCCGAAGCCGTTCAGATCCGGATACCAGTTCGTCCGGGCCCGGATATAATAGTTCTTCTCGCCGGCGTCCTCGAGCACATCGTCCCCTTTGTATTCCGCCGTGATCTCCGCCTCTTCGCCTGACGCGAGCGGGCCGGGAAGGATCAGGAGGACGGGGTCTTCGCTCTTTTCGTTCCCCTGGATGAAGGGGACGGCCGCCGCCGGGGCTTCCCCCCTCTTGAGCCGAATTTCCGAGAGCCGGAGCTTCGCGAAGAGGTCCAAGGGGACCACGCGGACACCGTCCCGCGTCGAGCGCAGGCGAAGCGTCGTCCGGCCTTCGATATCCGTGTTCTTGCGGATCGTGGTGTCCACGGAATAATGGAGGGCTTTGAGGTCCGGCGGGGCCGGTGTGAGCGCGAACGTCGAGAGGGGCCGTTCGCTGTACCAGCATCCGCCCCTCTCCGCGTGGATCATGATCAGGGCCGTTGTTTCCGCGCCGGCGTCCGTCTCCAGCCATGTCCGGTCCAGCCCGTTCGGGGCGAACACGGCGATGGCCGAGGGGAGCTTATCGGCATCAAAACAGGCCAGGAAGATCCCCCGGGACGTGGACGCCTCCTCGACGAGATCGGGCACGAGCCTCAGTCGGAGATCGGCATGGAGCTCCTTTTCGGGTTTGCTGAGGATCTGGTGATAGACGGAGGCCAGCTTGCCCTCGTCCTCCGAGACCGCCTGGCCGGAAGCGAGGAACTGCGTTTCGGATCCGTCGGAAAAAAGGAAAACGGCCTCTTCGAAGGAATCGGAAAGGAGCTGGAGGTCTTTCTTCCTGGAACGTAGGGCGAGCAGCTGGCGCTCATTCTCAGTGGCGGGCTTGAGCTCGAAGCGGCCGCGGCCCTTGAAGACTCCTCCGACGATGCGCCCGCACACCTCGGGCAGGGGGAAGAAAGCGCCGGAATCCAGATAGAAAGTGAAGGCATCCCGGGTGAGAACCACGCCCTCCATCCGGACGCCCGATCCCTTCGGCTGGGCCGAACGCAGCGCGTCCCAGACCTCGGAGCCGGGAGCGGCCGCCTGGCCCACGCCCGAAAGCCAGAGGACGATGGCAGCGGAGAAGCCGAGAGTTTTCACCCGCCCGATCACCTATTGAATGTAGTTCCGCCGGCGGCCCGTGTCAAGCCGGCGCCGCCGGGACCGGGTGGGCCATCACCTGTTCATCAAACCCGTCGACAAGTCCCGGCTTTTTGTCAATAATAAGCATAGATCTCCGGCTTGAACGAGGAGGTGCCCCGTGCCTTTGTCCCTCAAATCCAAGAGTTGGCTCATGCTGGGATTCGCCGCGCTGCTTCTTGCGGCCTATCTGCCCGCGGCCGAACCGTCCGGTCCCCAGGCGCCGACGGGCCTGCGCTGCGAATACCTTGAAAACCCCATGGGCGTCGACGTCAGACAGCCGCGCTTCTTCTGGATCCTCGAGCACACGGAGCGGGGCCAGGCCCAGTCCGCCTATCAGGTCCTGGTCGCCTCCGACCCGGCGCTCGCCGCCGGAGATATCTGGGACAGCGGCAGGGTCGCCTCGGCCAGGTCCACCCAGGTCGTCTTCGCGGGGAAGCCCCTCGCGAGCGGCAAGACCTATTTCTGGAAAGTCAAATACTGGGACAAGGACGGCAAGGAGAGCGCCTGGAGCGACCCGGCGCGGTTCGACACGGGCCTTTTCGACCGGGCCGAATGGAAGGGGACCTGGATCGGCGGCAAGAACCAGCTCCGCAAGGAGTTCACGCTCACCGGCCGGGCGCGCCGCGCCCGGGCCTACGTCTGCGGGCTCGGATATCACGAGCTCCGCATCAACGGCCGCAAAGCCGGCAACCACGTCCTGGACCCGGCGTGGACAACCTACGACAAGCGCGCCCTTTACGTGACCTATGATGTCACGAACCTTCTCCGCCAGGGCCAGAACGCGGTCGCGGTCGTCCTCGGCAACGGCTGGTATAAGTCGCGGGCCCTGCTCCTCCAGCTCGATCTCGAGCTCGAGGACGGGTCGAAATCGAGCTGGACGAGCGATACGACGTGGAGGACCGCGGCCGGCCCTATCCTCGAGGACAGCGTTTACAACGGGGAGATCTACGACGCCCGCCTCGAGACCGCCGGCTGGGACAGGCCGGGGTTCGACGACAAAGGCTGGAGCCCCGCCGAGGCCGTGAAGGGTCCGGCCGGCGTCCTCTCCGCCCAGACGATGCCCGCGATCCAGGTTGTGGACACGCTCGTTCCCCTGAAGATGACGAATCCTCAGCCCGGCGTCTACGTCTACGACATGGGCCAGAACGCAAGCGGCTGGGCGCGGCTCAGGGTCAGGGGGCCCCGCGGCGCCGACGTGCGCCTCAGGTTCGCCGAGATGCTCTTTGACAACGGGATGATCAACCAGGACAATCTCCGCAGCGCCCGCGCCGAAGACCACTACATCCTGAAGGGCGAGGCTGAAGAAGCTTGGGAGCCGCGCTTCACCTATCACGGCTTCCGCTTCGCCGAGCTCACGGGCTACCCCGGCACCCCGGGCGCGGAAACCCTCCGGGGCCGGGTCGTCCATTCCGCCGTGCGGCCGATCGGAAGCTTCGCCGCCTCCAAGGACATCCTCAACCGGCTCCAGCGCATCATCACCTGGGGCCAGAGGACGAACCTCCACAGCATCCCGACCGATTGCGACCAGCGCGACGAGAGGATGGGCTGGATGGGCGACGCCCAGGGCACGGCCGAGGAGGCCATGATGAACTTCGACATGGCCGCCTTCTACACGAACTTCGTCCGCGACATCCGGGACGTTCAGGACGACAAGGGCCGGCTCTCGGACACGGTGCCGCACGTCTGGGGCGGCGATCGGGCCGACCCGGCCTGGGCCACGGCCTATCCCCTGATCTGCTGGTACATCTACCAGTATTACGGCGACACCAGGATCCTCGAGGAACAGTACGACGGCCTCAGAAAATACGTCGAGTTCCTCAGGAGCCAGGCTGAGAACGGACTGGTCAAATTCAGCTCCTATGGGGACTGGGTGGCCGTCGAGAAGTGCCCGGGGGCGATCGTCTCGTCGTTCTATTATTACTATGACGTGAAGATCCAGGCCGAGGCGGCGCGGATCTTGGGGAAGACGCAGGACGCGGCTCTTTACGATAAGCTCGCCGCCGACATCCGGGCGGCCTTCAACCGGGAGTACTACAATCCCCGGACCGGAGACTATGCCGACGGGACGCAGACAGCCAACACCCTGCCGCTCTTCCTCGGCATCGCCACCGAGAAAGAGGGCGGCGCGTGGGGCCGGCTTTTCGACGACATCGTCTACAAGCACGACTCGCACCTGACGACGGGCATCATCGGCACCAAGTACATCATGGAGCTCCTGACGCGGAACGGCGCGTCCGACCTCGCCTACGACATCGCCGTCCAGACGACCTACCCGAGCTGGGGCTACATGATCGAGAACGGAGCGACGACGCTATGGGAGCTCTGGCAGAGGCGCGAGGGGTCGTCCATGAACTCCCACAACCATCCGATGTTCGGGAGCGTGGGCGCGTGGCTCTACAAGGCGCTGGTGGGAATCACCATGGCGCCGGGGAGCGTCGGGTACGAAAGACTCGTGCTCCAACCCCAGATGGTCCGGGACCTGAAGCATGCCTCCGGGTCGATCGAGACTCTGCGCGGGGAGGTCGGCTGCACATGGTCGCGAGCGGACGGCCGCGTGCGGGTCGAAGCGGTCGTGCCGGTGGGCTCGGCGGCCGAGGTCGTCATCCCCAAGTTCAACCTGCGGAACATCAAGGTGACGGAGGGTGGAAAGGCTCTCTGGGAGAATGGCAAGTTCATCGCGGGCGTTCCCGGCGTCGAGGGCGCGGTGGACAAGGACGGCGCCATCCGGATAAAGACCGGCTCGGGCCGCTACGTCTTCATCCTCGAGGGCGACTGACCAAAATGAAGCGCCGGGTTCCGGCGCAAATCGGGGGCATATGCCGAAGGCACGTGTCCTCTTTTAGGTCGAGGAGGCACCGAATGGATTTCCAGGAATTGATCAGGAAAAGATACAGCGTCAGGGCCTACAAGCCCGATCCGGTCGAGGAGGACAAGCTCGCCCGGGTCCTCGAAGCCGCGCGGCTGGCGCCCACTGCGGCCAACCGCCAGGCCTTCCGCGTCATCGTCGTCCCGACCAAGGGCCGGGAGGAGGAGCTCGGCCGGGTCTACGGGCGCGACTGGTTCACCCAGGCCCCGGTCGTTCTGGCGGTTTGCGCCCTTCCCGGCGAAGGCTGGACGAGGAAGACCGACGGCTGGAACGCCGCCGAGGTCGACGCGACCATCGCTATGACCCATCTCGTCCTGGCGGCCGCCGACGAAGGGTTGGGAACATGCTGGATCGCGGCGTTCGACCCAAAGGCGGCGCGCGAGGTCCTCGGCCTGCCCGCCGGCGTCGTTCCGTCGGCCTTCACGCCGCTCGGTTACCCGGCCGACGTCCTCCCGCCGAAAAAGCGCAAGCCGGTCGAGGAGATCGTTCGCCGCGACCGCTGGTAAGGGATTGGGCTGACCGGTTCAGGGCCGGGTTCTTCCTTTCCGCCCCGGGCCCGCACTCTTCCTTATCCTGTCCAGGACCCGTTGGCTTTCATACGGCATGATGAGAGCTCGATAATCCTCTTCGGGAATGGGCGCGCCGAATCTCGCCCGGACCTTCCGCCTGTCGATGAATCTCCTTTTAAGGTTGCGGCAAGGGTATCCGGCGCAGCCCGCGCAGTTGTCAAGACCCTTGGCCATGGCGCAGGCGCGGACCGGGCAGTCCGCCGTGACGAGCACCGGGCGCTCACTGTCGGGAGTCAGGCAGCCCTCGCAATAACATTCCTCCAGGGCGATCCGGTGGCGGTAATACTTGAGCAGGCCGTCCCGGAATCTCGCGCGGTCCTCGGGGCCCTTGAGGTTGCCCTTGAAGATGATGCACAGGTCACATCTGTACCCGCAGCGGGCGACGATCTCGGGCATGGCGATACCCCCGTTCCGGGATCACCGACTAGGACGGTTTTTTCCGATAGGAGATCCAGGCCGTGGCCAGGAAGAACCAGCCGAGCGAAGCGAGGAGCAGGGCCAGTTTGAAGCTCGCCTCGGGCAGGATGCCCAGGAAGAAAAGCACGGGGGCCCCGAGACAGAGGACCAGGCTCAGGATCGAGGCCGCCGCAAGCAGGGTCTTCATGCCGTCCTCCTAACGGGCGCCACGGCCATCAGGGCCGTGTAGACCCCCGCGGCGATGAACCAGCCCGGCAGCCACTTGAAGTAGAGGGGAATCGGCAGGAGGAAGCACGCGGCGAGCGTGCCGAGCCAAACGGCCAGGGCCGCCCAATTGAAGATCCAGCCTCCTTTTTCGGCCTGGTACTGCCCGATCCGGAGGAGCGGGAAGAGCCAGTGCTCGGCAAAGACGATGGCGCCGATGGGCATGAGGACGAGGCCGTAGATCGCGACATAGTCGAGGAGTTTCAGGAAGAAGACCGGGAAACAGGCGAGGACCGTCGTCGCCGTCCCGGCGAGGAGCGTGATCTTCCAGCGCGGCCAGTTGGGCGTCACGGTCTGGAGGGCGAGGCCGGCCCGGTAGAGCGTCGGGTTGGCCGTCGTCCAGCCGGCGAGCAGCACCGCCCCGATCCCGGCCGCTCCGGCCGCTTCGAAGGCCATGAGGCCCGGGTCCATCTGGCGGCCGACGGCGGCGACCATGACCCCCGAGCAGATCCAGGCCAGCATGTGCCCGGGGTAGACGCCGAAGGCCGTGAAGAGCCCGTAGGTCCACCGCTTCGCGTAGCGGAAGAGCGCCATGTCCGAAAGCCCGACGTGCATGGCGAGATTGCAGAACCAGGCAAAAAAGAGGACGTGCCAGAATCCGAACTTCTCCTGTCCCTCGGCCGCGACACCGTTCCAGATCTTCGTCGTCGCCACCTGCCAGAGGTTCGACAGGTTCCGCTCGACGCCGAGCTTCGGCAGCAGGGCCAGGGCGCCGGCGATGAAGATGACGAAGATCCAGGGCGAGCAGACCTGGGCGAAGCGGCTCAGCTTCTCGAACCCGAGGATGGCCATGGTCGTGAAGGCCACGCCGAGGACGAGGACGATAATGACCCAGCCGACGCTCGTCGGCAGGACGGCGTCGAGGGCCGGGACCTTAATGCCGAACAGGAGGCCGACGGCCGTGGCCGAGACCGAGATCATGGCCCCGGCCAGGACGCAATAGAGGAAGGCGTTGGCGATGTTATAGAGGAACGTCACCCCCGGCCCGGCGATCTTGCGGAGGTACCAGTAGAGGGTCAGTCGGGTCCGGACGGCGATCGGGGCGCAAACGAACGTCCAAGAGAGGACCGCCAGCAGGTTGCCGAGGAAAAGCCCGAGGAGAAGGTCCCGGGCCGTAACGCCGTGGAGGACGAAGAACGCGCCGATGACGAATTCGGTCGCGGCGACGTGCTCGCCGGCGAAGAGCCCGGCGAACTTGCCGCCGGATTGGAGCTTGTCCGCGGAGACCGGCTCGCGGTCGAACTCGTAGAGACGGTCCATGCTCGAGGTCAGCCTGGCCAGCCGGTCAGCCATGATGGACACGCTCCCGCGAAGGATGACGCATGCCTTCCTCCTTCCCGATCATTGCCCCTATTAATACATAACGCCGGGGGCGAAGACAAGGCCGCCGTTCATTGTATAAGGGCGGTCTCCCCCGGGGACCGTCCCCCCGGACGCCCGCCGCGAGGCCGGTTGTCTCGGGCCGGGTTAAGGTCTATAATTCTGACGCACGGAGGGGACCATGAAAGCGAAAGACGTCGGGAAGGCCCGGGAGCGGACGATCGAGCTTCTCCGCAAGGCGCGCATCGTCCTCACGCCGCAGGAGAAGGACGGCATCGAGGTCAGCGACCTCGGCCTCGGCGACCTCCGGCACGTCGGCCTCGAGGTCGTCGTCTACGAGAACAACGACCGTTACTGCGCCAAGGAGCTCGTCCTCATGCCCCGCCAGATCTGTCCCGAGCACAAACATCCACCCATCGACCACCGGAACGTCGGCAAGCAGGAGACGTTCCGCTGCCGCTGGGGCGAGGTCTATCTCTACGTGGCCGGGGACCGCACTCCGAGGCCCAAGGCGCGGGTCCCCCGGAAGTACAAAGGCTGCCTGAACGTCTGGCACGAGATCGTCCTCCATCCCGGCGACCAGTACACTATCCCGCCGAACGCGCTCCACTGGTTCCAGTCCGGCGACAAGGGGGCAGTCGTCTCCGAGTTCTCCTCGACGAGCACGGACGAGCGGGACATCTTCACCGACCCCCGCGTGCGCCGGGTCCCATGACCTCCAAGCAGAGGTTCCTGGCCGTCCTGGAGCGCCGGCCGCCGGACCGACTCCCGGTCACGACCCATCACGTCATGGACTATTTCCTCAAGACGCACATGGGCGGCATCTCGAGCGAGGAGTTCTTCGATGCCTTCGGCCTGGACCCGATCCTGTGGCTGGCCGCCCAGAAACCCGACTGGTCCCAGGGGCATTACTATGATCCGGACCAGCCCGACCCCGGGCCCCGCGAGCCCCGGCGGGTCGCCTCGGACGACTGGCGCATAGAGACCGAGGACGTCCCGGGACAGGAATACAAGACGGTCCGGTACCGCTTCGTGACGCCGAGGAAGACCCTGACCACGGTCCTCCAGGGCTCGGATATCACGACGTGGATCACGGAGAGGCTGGTCAAGGACAAGTCCGACATCGACATCATCGGCGAGTTCGTCCCCGCGCCGCTCTGTGACGTCGACGAGGTCAACCGCCGGGCGGCCGAATACGGGGAGCGGGGCCTCGTCCGGGGGGCCATCGTTTCGTTCGACGTCTACGGCCAGTCCGGGTGCTGGCAGGACGCGGCCTGCCTCTTCGGCATCGAGAAGCTGATCCTCGAGACCTTCGACGACCCGGACTGGGTCCACGCCTTCCTGAAGATCCTCTTCGAGCGGAAGAAGACCTTCGTCCGCTCCATGGCCGGCGCCCGCTTCGACCTCGTCGAGCACGGCGGCGGCGACGCTTCGTCGACCGTCATCTCGCCCAAGATCCTTGACGAGTTCGTGGCGCCCTACGACGCCGAGCTCGTCCGGATCGCCCACGAGGCGGGCCAGCGCGTCGTCTATCACACCTGCGGCGGCATGATGCCCTTCCTCGGACGGATCGCCGACATGGCCCCAGACGCCATGGAGACCTTCACCCCGCCGGCCATGGGCGGGGACACGGACCTCCGCGAAGCGAAGCGCCGGGTCGGCGGACGCGTCTGCATGATCGGCGGCTTCGACCAGTTCCATTTCTTCACGGGCTGCACGCCGGAGGAAACGCGGCGCGAGGTCCGTCGCTGCTTCGAGGAGGCCGGACCGGGGGGCGGTTTCATCCTCTCGCCCTCGGACCATTTCTTCGACGCGGACCTCGAGCTCATCCGGGCCTACGCCGACGAGGCCCGCTGCTGCATCTATTGATAGTGGAAAGTGTCGCCCCTTGGTCCCTCACCCATGGCAATCGACGGCGCGCGGAGGGGGCGGGACCGTCAGTGGGCCGCCCGATCATTTGACCGTGAATTCCACGACCGATGCGGCGGCGCGGCCGGCGGCGTCCCTGGCTTCGATCCTGAGGGTGTAGCGTCCGGGGCGGAGCTCGCCCGTCGCGATCTCAGCAAGGACGAGGGCGGTCGGGCCGTCCTGTGACCTACCGACGACCGAAACAGGGACGCCGGCAAGCGTCGCGGCGTTCGCTTCACCGAGCGAGGCCGAAACCTCGATGGCCGGGTTCGGGGCGTCCGACGTGCAACGCAGGGCGACGAAGACCCTGCTCAGGCCGGCGGGGGCGTCACCCGTTAGCGGAGCATAAGTGTCCGCGTCATATCCGAAAAGGACGGAGAGCCGCCCCTCCTCGGCGGCCGAGAGGTCGAGAGACCTCCGGTCCGGGGTCAGCAGGAGAGGCGGGTCAAGGGTGAGCGGCGCGCCGAGCGTCCCGGGCAGCACGAGAGAGGCCGACCCTCTCGCCCCCAATCCCGTTTCCATGTTCCGGAGGACCAGCCGGCACGTGTAGCGACCCGGTCGCGCCGGGAGAAGGAATGTGGGAAAGAACGTGTCCTTCCCGGCCGCGTCCTGTGGCAGATCCAGCTTGAACCTCTTGACGACCGAGACTTCTCCGGCTTCGTCGAGCAGCAGGAGATAGGCTTCGGCCTTGTTGGCGAGGACCTCGTCCAGAGCCGCCCGCCGGGCCTTGGCGAAGGCCACCAGCCGGGGCTGCCCCTTGACGTTAACGGCCATCGCCGTGACCGGGATCTCCCTCGGCGGCTGGAACTGGGGGACGTCGCTCAGGGCCAGGTCGGTGACATGGAGGAGCTTCTCGAAATCCGTGTAATCCCTGAACGGTTTGGGACTGAAATATCCGCCCTGCGCGACGACATCGCAGCCCTTCCGCTTGACCCGGACCTTGATCTTGTGGAACTTGCCGTCCCAGGTCTCGCCGATGGAATAGCCGAGGACGTAGAAAGCGCCGGTGACGCTCTGGATGTCGCCCGCGGCATGCTCCTTGGTCACGGTGTTGGCATAGAACCGGCCGCCCGTGACCGAGGCGGCCTGCCGCAGGGAATCCGTCCCGGCGAGCTCCTGACCGGCCGAGCCTGGCCCGGCGGCCGCCGAGCCGAAGCCCGACTCGTTCTGGCTGCGCGACACATCCAGGGCGAAGATGGGGGCATTGGCGGCCCGGAACTGCTCGAGCATGTGAGTGAAGCTGGCCCGGATCCCCGTGTCCGCCTGGGCGGCGTCGTAATCCCTCATCTGCTGGACGAGCTGGCCGACCGTCGAGCCGGCGCCGGACGTCCCGCCGCCCCTCTTGCCGAAGAGGACCTGGCTGGCGATCCCCTCGGAAAAGAGGATGACGTTTTTGTAGCCCGGCAGGTGGCGCAGCGCCACGGCGAGGTTGTCGAGGGCCGTGATGAGGTCCTGGGCCTTGTCCACATAGCTCAGGCGCACCCCCTCGTCGACCCGCTGGGACGCCTGGAGGCGCGCCTGGCGTTCGAAAAACGTCTCCTCGGGAGTCTGTTCGTCGGCCCTGGGCGTCCGTTCTTCCACGAGATCCCGGCTGTAGAGGTATTCGGTGAGATTCTCCGCCCGGCCCGTGACCTTCTTCAAGCCCAGGCCCTCCACGAGGCGGCGGACACGCTGGTGGTCGAGGGTCAGGTATTCATAGAGGACGAGCCCCCGGTAAGGCGTGTACGCCATGAGGGCAACCTCGTCCTCGGGCCCGAGCGTGGCGTCGATGAACCTGAGCCCGGCCTCCCTGGCCTTCAGGATGCCTCTCGGATCCATGAAGGCAAGGTCGAAGAGGAGCAGGAACTTGCGCCTCATCCGGGGGCCGGGAGCAGCCGCCGTTTCGTCGGCCTGCCCCAGGAAGTGTTTCTCGAAATGGGTCACGGGGACGGCCCGGCCGTTGTCGGTGACATCGAACTCATCGGGCTTAAGGTCGGCCACGGGCCGACCGTCCTTTCCCGTCACATAGACCTGGACGAGCTTGAGATTGACGCTGACATTGTATTGGAGCGATTTTTGGGCCTCGGCCGCGGTCTGGGCGGGGAGCCGGGCAGAAAGGACCGCCAGGCCCGCCGCGAGGACGAGGCCGGCTCTCTTCAATACAGCGAGCGGATTGATGGGCATATCCATCCCTCCGAGCGACGGCAAGACGACGGGATCATTCTATCAGAACGAGAACACGCCGGACAGTCCCTCTCAAGAGGGCTCAAACGGAACAGTCCCCTCCGGGGGGAGGTTGTCCCTCTATTGCTCAAGCCGACTTTTGCTTCTTGAACTTGCTCTCGATGTTGTCGACGATGACATAGAAGACCGGCACGATGACGAGCGTCAGGACCGTCGATGAGACGAGCCCGCCGATGATGGTGAAGCCGATGGCCGCTCGGAAGTTCGAGCTCGCCCCGATGCCGAAGGCGACGGGGATCATGCCGAGGATCATGGCCAGAGAGGTCATGAGGATGGGCCGCAGACGCGTCGCACCGGCTTCGAGAATGGCCTGCATCCTCTCTGTCCCCCGCCGCCGCAGCACGTTCGTGTAGTCGATGAGCAGGATCGAGTTCTTGGTCACGAGCCCCATGAGCATGATCAGCCCGATGAAGGCGACCATGTCGAACAGCTTGTTCGCGGCGAGGAGGCCGAGGACGGCCCCGACGACCGACAGCGGCAGGGCCAGCATCAGGGCGAAGGGCTGTAGGAACGAGCCGAACTGGGAGGCCAGGATCATGTAAACGAAAATGACGGCCAGCGCGAGCGAGATCGTCAAGGTCTGGAACATCTCGGCATTCATCTCGACCTGCCCGCCAAAATCGTACGTCACGTCCTTGGGCAGGGCGAGGGCGCCGAGCCGGGCCTGGACCTCGCGCGTGATCTGGTTCAGGGCCGCGCCCTTCAGGATGTTCGAGACGACGGTCACCTGCCGGATGCGGTCCTTCCGCTTGATTTGCGTCGGGCCGTTGACGACCTTGAACTTCGCCACCTGGTCGAGCGTGATCATCCCGCCCTTCGTGGTCGGGATATAGACCCTGGCCAGCCGGTCGAGGTCCTGGCGCGTGCTGTCGGCCGCGAGGACCCGGATGTCGAAGAGCTTCTCGCCCTGCCGGAAGCGGGAGGCGATGTCGCCGTCGACGAGACTGCGCATGGCCGAGGCCACCTGGAGGGTGCTGACGCCGAGTTGCGACGCCCGCTCGCGGTCGATCTGGATCTGGATCTCGGGCTTGGGCGGCTTGTAATCGGAGTTCAGGTCGACGAGCTGGGGGATGTTCGCGAGCGAGGTCCGGACCATATCGGAGGCCGTTGTCAGGCTTTCGAGGTTCGTGCTCTTGATGTTGATCTGGATCGGGAGCTGGGCAAAGCTTTGGGCCGCGGTCCCGCCTATGGACATGACCTCCTGGAACGTCAGCTTGACACCCGGGATCTCCGCTAGCTTGGGCCGCAGGCGGTCCTGGTACTCCTCGGTTATTCCGCGGCTTGTCAACTTGACGTTGACCGTGGCCTCGTCGGACGCACCGTCGGTCGTGCCGATGACCGAAAAGACGTCCGTGACCTCCGGCTCGCCGCGGAGGATCTCTTCGATCCGGCGGACGGTCCGCTCGGTGCTCTCGAGGGAGCTCCCCGAGGCCACCTGAATCTTGATGTTGAACTCGGGGCGGTCGCCGTGCGGCGTCCCGCCGATGCCGACCAGGGTGAAGAGCCATCCGCTCAGGGCAAAGATCACCAGGGTGACGGCGATGACGCTTTTCCGGTGGCCGACGGCCCATTTGAGGATCGGGCGGTAGCCGCGTCCCAAGCCGTCATAGACGCGGGTGATCGAGTGCATGAGCCGTGCGGAAAGGGAGGCCTTCCCGTTCCTCCGAGCTTCCTTGAAAAAGTACGCGGACAGCATCGGGGCGAAGGTGAAGGCCTCAAACAGAGAGATGAGGACCGCCGCCGCGATGGTGATCCCGAACTGCTTGAGGAACTTGCCGGCGATGCCCGTCGCGAATGCCACGGGCAGGAACACGGAAACGAGCGTTAGGGTCGTGGCCACGACGGCCAGCCCCACCTCCGCCGTCCCGTCGCTCGCCGCCTGCATGGGATGCTGGCCGAGCTTCTCCATGTGGCGGAAGATGTTCTCCCGCACGACGATAGCGTCGTCGATGAGGAGGCCGATCGACAGGCTCAGGGCGAGAAGGGTAATGACGTTGATGGTGAAGCCCAGGGCGGACATGACGGCGTAGGTCCCGATGATGCAGACCGGCAGGCCGGCGATGGTGATGAGGGTGTTGCGGAAGTCGCCGAAGGAGAGCAGGACGACGAGGCCGGCCAGGATGGCCCCCTCGATAAGGCTCTTGAGGACGTCGTCGCGGGACTCCTTGATGAAGACCGACTCGTCGGTCGAGAGCTTGATATCGAGAGCGGGATACGCCGCGGCAATCCGGACCATGGCCTTCTTGACGTCTTCGGCGACCCTGACGGTGTTCGTCCCGGAGCGCTTGAGGACGACCAGGGTCACGTTTTCGACCCCGTTGACGCGGGAGATCGTTTGGCGCGTCTTGGTGCTGTCACTGACCGCGGCCACGTCGCGGAGATAGACCGGGCTGCCGCCGGGATTGGCGACGATGACCCGGTTGAGCTCCTCGACCTCGCGGAACTCCGCCTTGGTCCGGATGAGGAAGTCATAGTTCTCCTGGGTGATGCGGCCGGCCGGGAGGTTCAGGTTCTCCGAGCGGATGGCCTGGCTGACCTGGGCCAGCGAAAGGTTGAAGAGCGTGAGCTTGTCGTTGTCCACCTTGACCTTGATCTCGCGCTCGAGGCCGCCGACGACGTTGACCTGGCCGACGCCGTCCACGCGCTCGACGAGGGGCTTGAGTTCGTCCTCGACCAGCAACCGGAGTTCCGCCGTGTTCAGCCGCCTGCCCCGGCTGGCGATCCCGTAGGACAGGATCGGCGCCGCGGAGGGGTCGAACTTGTCGATGATCGGCTCGAGGATATCGCGGGGCAACGTGCCTCGGATGGTCGAGATCTTGTCGCGGCACTCGTTGGCCGCCTGCTCAGCGTCCTTCTCGAGCTTGAACTGGGCGACGATGACCGAGACGCCCTCCGATGATGTCGAGCTCAGTTTGTCGAGGCCGTTGATCGAGCTCAGGACGTCCTCGATCGGTTTGGTGACCTGCTGCTCGACTTCCTCGGGGCCGACGCCGGGATACGGGGTCGAGACGGCGATAATCGGCAGCGTGACGTCCGGCATCAGGTCGACACCCAGCCGGGTGTAGGCGACGACGCCGAGCACGACGATCAGGGCGATGACCATGGTGATGAACACGGGCTGCTTGATGGAGATGTCGGCGATCTTCATGTGCGCTCCTTGGGGGACGCGGGCCGCCGCGTCAGGACTTGACCACGCTGACCCTGTCGTTGTTCTCGAGCTTGTCGGCTCCCGTCGAGACGATGGTCTCGCTCCCGTCGATCCCGGAGACGATCTCGATCGTGTCGCCGGCCACCGCGCCGGTCGTGACTTCTTTCATCAGGACCTTGCCGTCCGCGACGGCGAACACATACTTCCTCCCGGCCCGGTCGACGACGGAGACGATCGGCAGGACGAGCCCCTTGTGCTGCCCCTGCTCGAACTCGGCCTCGGCGTACATCCCGGGCTTGATCCGATGGCCGGCGTTCGGGATGCTGACCTCGACTTCGACCGTCCGGGTGACGGCGTTGCTGACCGGGCTGATGTTCGTCACCCGGGCGCTGAAGACCTCCCCGGGGTAGGCCTGGAGCCGGACCTTGACCGGCTGGCCCATTCTGACGAAGCGGATCTTGAGCTCGTCGACCGCGGCCACGGCCTTGACGACATCGATATCGACCAGGGTCATCAGGGGCGTGCTGGGTCCGACGAGAGCGCCGGGATTCTGGAGGACGCGGGAGACGACGCCCTTGACGTCGCTCTTGACCTCATAGGCGTTGAACTGGTAGCCGACCTCGTCGCGGTTAACCACGGCCACGGTCATGCCGGGTGTCACGGCGCTCCCCATCCGGACGTTGTTCGTGACGATCTTCCCCGGGACCTTGGAGTAGAGGGTGACTTCGGAGTCGGCCTGAACGTTCCCCGAGGCCTTAATCATATCAACGAACGACCGCGCCTGGGCCATGGTCGTCTGGACCGGGACGATCTTTTCGGGAACGGGTTTGTTCTCGGCGGCCTTCTTGGCTTTATAGTTCACGGAGGCGCGGTAGCCGATGAAGCCAACGACGGCGACTGCCGCGAGGACGGCGATCGTTTTCTTGATCATGGGTCTTCTCCTCAGGAATAGATCTTCCGGCCGACCGCCCTGAGCAGGTTGTACCGGCCGAGGACATAGTTGTACCGGAGCTGAAGGTAGTTCAGCCGCGCCGCGTCGAGCGAGTCCTGGGCGTCGACGAGGTCGGTCGTGCTGATCAGCCCGTTCTGATAGCGTTCGTCGGCAATCTGGAGGGCCCGCTCGGCGTGGGCGATCTTGTTCTTTTCGATCTCGATCTTCTGCTGGAGGGCCGTGAGGTCGGCCAGCGTCTGGTTGATCTCCAGGGCGAAGCCCCGTTCGAGGTCCGCCGCCTGCTCATCGGCGGTGCGCAGGCCGACCTGGGCCTGAGCGACCTGGGCCGAGGTCCGGCGGCCGTCGAAGACCGGGTAGGAGACGCCCAGGGTGGCGTTCCAGTAGCCCTTGATCCTATTGACGCTTGGCAGGAAGCCGTTCTGGAGCTGGTAGTTGAAGGCGGCGAAGACGCTCGGCTTGTCGCCCGACCGGGCCAGGTTGATCTGGGCCTGGGCGAGATGGCGCTGGTCGTCGGCCTGCCGGGCCTCCGGCCGGTTGGCTACGGCCTCCTGGACCAGGGCGTTGACCCCCGCTTGGAGCTCCTCGACGGTCCGGACGGCCTCGACGTTGATATCGCCGTCGAGGACGAAGACGCTGTCCAGGGGCCGCCCGGCGATCCGGTTGTAGGCCATGAAGGCCTTCCGGACGTTGTTCTGGAAATCGAGTTTCTGGGCCTCGAGCCCGCTCATCTGGACCTTGAGGAGGGAGATGTCGAAGTCCGAGGCCAGCCCGGCCCGGTAGCGCTCTTCGAGGATGGCCACTTTCTGCCGGAGACGGCCGAGGGTCTGGTCGACGACCTTGACGGCCTCTTGGGTGAACAGGACGCCGTAGAAGATGGGCACGAGCTCGAAGGCAAGCGCCTGCCGGGTCATGGCGACGCGGTCCTCGGCGAGGGTCACGCCGATCCGGCTCGCCTCGACGGACCCGGCGATACGGCCCCAGGTGAAAACCTGCTCGGCCGCGCCGAGCCGGAAGCTCAGGTTGTCCGGCGTGCTGAACTTGAAGTGGCCGAAACCAGGGAAGTCGAACTCGTTGGTGAGGCTGATCCGGGTATAGGACGAGGCGAGGCTCACTTGCGGCAGGGAGAGGCTCTTGGCTTCGCGGACCTTGAATTCGGCTCCGGACACGGCTTCGCCCGCGATCCGGACCGAGGCGTTGTTCCGGACGGCCTCGTCGATGAACTGCTGCAGGGTCATCTTCTCCTGCGCTTGCAGGAGGGAGACGGCGGCCGCGAGCACGGCCGTCGCCGCTATGGTTCCTTTTCGTCTTCGTGTCATGGGTGCGCTCCTTGGACCATCCGGGTTATAAAGGAAAGTGCCCAGCGGATTTCCTGTCATGCCTGGCCAGGATCCGGGTCAGGGACTCCATGGCCGTGACCAGGTCCCGGCGGTCCTCGGCGTCGAGGCCCTTCAGGTATTGGGCGATATTGTCCATCAGGGACCTTTCGAATTCCTTGATGGCGGACCTTCCCGTCGGCGTGATCCGGAGCCGGACCACCCTCCGGTCGTCCGGGGAGAGCTCCCGGGCCACCAGCCCGTCCCGGACCATCCGGTCCAGGAGCTCGGAGAGGGTGTTCTTTTTGACGCCCAGCGTGGCCGAGACCTCCGTCAGATGGTGCGGCCCGCGTCGCTCGAGGCACTTGAGGATGCGGTGGCGGACGGCGTTGGTCCGGACCTCCGTCGGCAAGGGCCGTCCCATGCGGGGGATGCCGTGAAAGAACCCGGTCAGCGTCATGATGTGGGACGAGACCCGGGACAGGCGGGCCATATAGTTCATGGCACGAATATATCACTATACGAACTAATTGGCAAATCCCCCACAGAGAGGATTCCTAGGGTGACTTTTCGCCTCGACTTCTCATCGCCAAGGAGGGGAACGCTGAGAGCGGTCCGGGCAGGGCGGGGGAGGCGTCTCCTATTCGAGCGCGGCCTCGGCCATGGCCGCGACGTTCGCGGGCGGGACGTCGGGCAGGATGGCCTCGTGGCTGGGGCTGACGATGAGGTGCGGCCCGAGGAGGGATTTGACCCGCCGGACCTCGGTCTTGACCTCATCGGGCGAGCCGAGGTTGAGGACGCGCTGTGTGTCGACTCCGCCGAGGAAGGCGATCCTCCCCCCGAAGTCCCGGGCCAGGGTCTCCGCGTCCATGTTCGCGGCCTTCGCCTGGAGCGGGTGGAGGCAGTTGACGCCGGCGGCGATGAGCTTGGGGATGACCCGGTGGATCGAGCCGCAAGAGTGGAGGATGACCTGATAGCCGCGGCGGTGGGCCTGGCCCGTGAGTTTCTGGAACCAGGGCAGGATGAACCGGTCGAAGAGTGCGGGGCTGATCATCAGGTCGAGCTGGGTGCCGAAGTCGTTGCCGAAGAAATAGGCATCGACCCGGTCCCCCGCGGCGTCGAAGAAGCGCTCGTTGGCCGCGTGATAGAAGCCGCAGACGCGGTCGGTCGCGGCGGCAACGACCTCGGGATTAGTGCGCATCTTGACGAAGTAGGCCTCCATCCCGAAGAAGTCCATGAGGTCGTGGAAGAACGGGGTCCAGAAGCCGCTGGCGCGGTAGCGGGGACCGGCGGCGTCGAGCGCCTTGAGGGTCTCCGAGAAATCGAGCGCCGCCGGGTCCGGCCAGGCGAAGCGGGCGAGCTCGGCGGGATCCTCGACGGCGGCAAGGGGTCCGGCCTGCCCGTGGCTTGTCTTCTCGGCGGCCCAGTTGAAGATGCCCTTGGCGGCGGCGTCAGGGAACGTCGTCAGGGCGAAGGAGGGCGAGATCCAGCGGAAATCGTCCCCGAGTTTGCGGCGAAGGTCCTCCTCGGTCGCCGTGCCGAAATAGCGGTGGAGGCCCGGCCAGGAGTCGGGGTGGGGATTGCCGAGCCAGAAGCCGCAGCGCGGGCCCGGCCGGAGGGCGATGATCGACTTCAGGACGTCGCGGCTGGTCATGGGACAGGGGGACTATAGCGCCGGCCGCGAACCGGTGTCAAGAAGCCGAGGCCCGCGCTTCCACGCCTTTTTTCGTGCCCGCTCCCCAATCGCGCGCGATTCTGCTATAAAAAGTGGGGACACGGACTCCGGGTGCGTGTTCCAGGCCGGGTCCCGCGGCCCGGCTGCAGCGCCGGACCGGGAAACGACTGGATGTGAGGAGGTTCCATGAAGAAGCTTCGGCAACAGATGCCCGCTCTCTTGACGGTGTTCGCGTTGGCGGCTGTGGGGACCGCTTCCTCGTGGGGGGCCGTGGGGCAAGGAGAGAGGAACATATCCCAAGGGTCTTTGTCCCCGGCTTCCGTTTCGGCGTCCTCCGCTCCCGCATACCTTTATAAGACAACGTTCGTGCGTGCCGCTCCGGGCAAGCTCCTCGAGCTCATCGACCTCTACAAGAGCCAGCTGGCCGTCTTCGACGCCGCGGGCGACGAGCGGCCGCTCTGGTGGAGGCACATGGAGGGCGACCAGTGGGACCTCATGCTCCTTTTCCCCATGGGAAGCTACACTGAGTACTATTCTAGAGACCGCGTGTCCAGGAGGGAGAAGGCCGCCGCGGCCGCGCCGCTTGCCTCTGCGCAGTTCCTGGACAAAGTCGCCGCCTTCACCGCGTGGCGCGAGGACATCTTCGTCCTGGGGCCGCCTCTCGAAGCCGTGAAAAAGGAATTCGACAGGGCGAGCTTCTATCACCTCGAGATCTTCGTCGCGCTTCCCGGGAAGCAGGCGGAACTCTACAGGGAGCGCGAGATGGAGAACGCCTATCAGGTCGGCATCGGGCGCCCGGCGATCCTGCTCTTCGTCCGCGACCAGGGCGCCGCCTGGGACATGTTCTCGCTCGGCTGCTACCGCGACCTCCAGCACTGGGCCGGGACGAGCGCGGTGCCTCAAGAGAAGAAGGAGGAAGCCGCGCGGCGGGCCGGGTTCTCCGGCGCCAGCGCGATCGGACCCTACATGAGGTCGCTCATCGACATGCACCGGGACACGATGGGCGGCGCGATCAAGTAGCTCGTCGAACGGTTTGCGGAGCCGAGCCTGCGGCGGGCCGTTACGGCTCCTCCTCGATCATCCGGACTCTCTGCCAGGTCCCGTCTCTTTCGACACGGATCGTCCTGATCTCGAAAGGCTTAAGAAGAAGGGGGATATGAACCCCTGGTACGTGTCCCCTCATGTCGTGCCCGCTCTCGGTCCCGGTGTCGCCCGGCAGGGCCACGGTCATACGGGCCCGGGTCCTTCTTCCTGCGGCCTCTTGGAGCCGGATGACTAGCGCCTTGCCGTCCCACGAGGGCTTGCACGCAAGCAGACGGACGCCGGCCGGAGCAAGGGAGAGGAGCTCGACCGACGACGGGACCGATGGGGATATAGACCCTTGGTACGTGTCCCCTCTTCGTGCGCCCGTGACGCCGAACGGGAGGTGCGCGTAGACCGCGGGCGGAGAGCTCAGATAGTCGGCAAGCCCCGGCAGCGCCGTCCTGACCTCATCGGGCTCGCCCGCCGCGACGAGCAACCGCACGTCGTGGACGCCAATGTCCATGTATTTCCAGCGCCGACCGCGCCCCTGGAGACATGGACCTTTGGGACGTGTCCCCGCTTTTTCCCCGGCGCCGGCGCCCTCAAGGTCAAAGCCCCGCTCATGGCAATAAGCCGCGCTCCTGAGGACCGACAGCCGGACCTCGCCATCCTCGAAATCGTAGCCGGGCTGGCCGCTGTTCACGATGCCGAGCGCGGCAACGCCTCCCTTGACCCGGCCCTCAACGAAAAGCCACCGGCCGTGGACGTGCTCTTCGCCGTCGGCGGGCCGCGCGACGGCCGCGCCCGGGACTTCGCATAAGACAGACGCGGCCTCGAAACGCGTCGGGATGCGGAGCTTGAGCCGCCGGCTTTCCTCGTTCCAGGTGATCCGCAGCCGGAATTCAAGGACCGGCCAATCCGAGTAGGAATGGACGTCCATGACGATCTGGCTCTTCTTAAAGGAAAGAACGGTCTGGGTGAGCGTCCTGACCGGCCCGTCCCGGATGACGCGCGGCGGGCCCTCGGCTTTGAATCTTCCGGCGACTTTGCGATAGCTCCAGCGCTCGGTCCCCCAGGAATCGGCGGTGTCTTCGATGACGAGCGGCTCGAAGAGAGGCCCGGCGAGACATTCCACGCCGGCGGCCGTTTTGAGAGAGGTCACGAAGCCTGTCGTGCGGCTGACATGGGAGACGGGGACATGTACCTTCGCTGCATGTCCCCTCTTCCCCGGCGCCAGGCCTTCGAACGCCCCCACCTCGTACCTCGAAAGGCCGACGCCGGGGAGGTTATCGATGAAGCAAAGGCGGCGGCGCCAGCCGTTGAACGGCAGTAGCGACTCCGGCTGCTCCTCTTGACAGAGGACTTCGCTTCCGTCCGCACGGAAGAGGCGGAGGTGCCACTCCCCTTTCCAGAACGGTCGGTAGTCGGCCATGCATTCGAACTCGACGGGAACACGCCAGGGGAGCGGATTGGCGTTCGCGACCGTCACCGGGAGGGGTGAGCCGGCCCCGCCTCCTGAGTTGAGCGCCGCGACCGCCGCGAACCTTGCGCCGCGGGCCAGGTCTTCAGCCCGGCCGTACTGGTCGAGGGCGTCCGCCTCGGCCGGCTCGACGCACGAGCCGGTGATGATGTCGTGGAAATCGTTGAAGAGATGGAGGCGCCAGGCTTCGCTTAGCGCCTCCGCCGGGAACGCCTGACCCCGCAGCCACCAAGCCGCCGTCGCCAGGGCCTCGGACTGGACGAGCCCGCCGAGGCTCCGGACGGCCCGCCGCTTGAGGCGCGAGAGCGACGTGTAGCAGCCGGTGAACGAGCGCCCGAGCTCGCCGTCGAACACGGGCGCCGACCGGGCGGCGCCACGAACGGCCTCGAAAAACGCGTCCGGCGTGCTGTGGATGATGCGGACCCGGGTTTCCTTGTTGATGAAGGCATCGATCCGACAAAGGTCCTCGCGGGTCGCCCCGCCGCCGTGGTCGCCCAGCCCCCAGAAGACCGGGACGTCGCGGCCGACCTCGAGGGCGAGGGCGACGCCCGCCCGCAGCCGCTCCTCGATGTTGTCCCGCTCGGTATGGTAGAGCCCCACGGAGATCCGATAGGCGGGGATGACCGTGCCGTCCGCTCCGCGCCAGCGGTAGAGGTCCGCCGGAAGCGACAGCTCATGGCCCTGCGGCCGCATGTGGATGTACATCTCGTAGCCGGCGAGCCGGAGGATCTGAGGCAGCCCGGCGCTGTGGCCGAAGGAGTCGAAGTTGTAGGCGACGCGCGGCCGGACGCCGAATCTCTCGTGGAAGTAGCGGCGGCCTTCGGCGATGTGGCGGACGAGCGATTCGGTCCCGGGAAGGTTCGTATCCGGCTGGATGAACCACCCGCCCGAGACCGTCCAGCGGCCGGCGCGGACGAGCCGCCCGATCTCCCCGAAGAGGCCGGGGTCCAGGCGCTCGACCCACTGATAGAGGACGGCCTCGTTGTGGCAGAAGACGAGCCCCGCGTGCTCGCCGAGGATGTCGACCGCGTTGCGGAAGGTCGCCAGGGCCTCCGACGCGCCTTCCTCCCAGCGCCACTGCCAGACGGGGTCGAGATGGGCGCTGCAGATGAGGTGCACCGTCGGCTTCACGTTCGCCATTCTAGATCTCGTCCTTGCTGGGCAGGTTCTTGTACCAGGTGAAATAAAGGATGACCGTCAGGGCGGCGACGACCCCGGCCCAGATCCCCAGCTGTTTCCACTCGCGGAGGAAAAGATAGAACGGCAGGACGGCCAGCGAGAACTGGAAGGCGGCCGTAACGAGCCCGTTGAGCATGTCGATCCGCGGCATCTTGTCGTTCGCCGGCACGAGCCCGCGCCGGACGCACTCCCGCCGGACCGGGCCCCAGAAGCCGAAGGGCCGGACCTTGGCGTAGAACTTCACCAGGACTTCCATGTCCGCGGGCTTAGCGAGGGCCGCGGCGACGAGCGTCGCCGCCAGGCTCAACCCCATGTCGGTCGCGAGCGACGCCGCTGCGTGGAGCTTGCCGAAGAAGACGAGCCGCAGCGTGATCAGGCAGGCCGAGACGCCCATGCCCCAAACGAACGCTTTGGCCCCGAACCTCCAATAGTGCCAGCGCAACGTCGCCGGCACCAGGATGACCGTGACGACGACGAAAACCATGGTCTCCCAGGCCGTGACGATGTTGGAGAACGTGAGCGAGAAGACGAACCCGACGAGGACGGCCACGACCGAGGCCGCCTGGCCCAGCCGGACGAGCTTCTTCTGCGTCAGGCCCTTGGCGAAGTAGCGCTTGATGAAATCGTTGATGACGACCGAGCTCGTGACGTTGATCATGGCGCTGATCGTCGACATCAGGGCCGCGAGCAGGACGGCCATGAACAGCCCTTGCAGGCCGACGGGCATCTTCTTGAGGACGAGGGGCATGATCTTCTCGGCGTCGAAGCCGGCCTGCGACCCCAGATAATAGATCCCCAGGACCATGAAGGCGCAGCCGAGGATCCAGCGCAGGTTGTAGCCGACCGTCCACATCCCGGCCGAGAGCTGGGCGTCGCGCGGGCTCCGGGTCGTCAGGAAGAACTGGAAGTCCCAGACGTTCGGCCCGGCCAGGAGGCGGAACATCATCCAGAAGAATCCCGCGGCCAGGATCGGCCCGAACAGCCCGAAATGCTGGTAGGCGGGTGCCGTCTCCCCCATGAACCCCGGCCAGAGCCGCCATGTCGGCGCGAGCGAGAACCAGCCCGGGTCCTTGTGGATGAAGGTCGCCACCGCCGGTTTGGCAAAGACCATGAAGGCCATGATGACGGCGCCGACACCGATGAGAATCGTCTGGAAGACGTCGGTCAGGATGACGCCGAAGAAGCCGCCCAGGGTCACGTAGACTCCGACGACGGCAAGCACGATGAGCGTCGCCTCCCAGCGCGGAAACGGCAGGAACTCCTCGGCGAACTTGCCGGTGCCGACGCTGATGAACATGAGGTTGCAGATCATGAGGACGAGGAGGAAGATGGCCGCGGCCAGCCGGGCCGCCTCGGCCTCCTTGGTCGCGCCGAAGCGCGTCTCGTTCCACTCGGCGAAGGTCATGACCCCGGAGCGCCGGATGTACTTGGCCTGGAAGGCCATATAAAACGAGATCATGAACCAGCCCCAGAAGATGTGGGTCGCCCAGAGCGACTTGAGGCCGAGGTAGAACAGGAGCCCGATCATGGACATCGTGCCGCCGATGTCGATGTAGCTCGAGCAGCCCGAAAGGCCCAGCATCCACCAGGGGACGTTGCGGTCGGCAAGGTAGAAGGAATCGAGCTTCTTCGTCGCCTTCCTGCGCACGACGACGCCGATCATGGCGACGGCGATGAGGTAGACGACAATGATGCCGAGGTCGACGGGATGGAGGCTCATGGGTTCCCCTTCCTTGTGCTCACTGCCCATCGTTTATCGTATCGACTGGCGATTGTCAATATGGGGGACCGCGCCCCTTTTGAAACCGCCGGAAACGTGTTAAAATACCTCCGTTAAAGGACTACCGAAAATGCCCAAGCCCAAGAATAGATCGATGAAGAACCTCCTCTTCTGGATCTCCGCGGGGATCATCATCCTCCTCCTCTGGAACGTCCTCCAGTCTCCCGCGGCGGCCCGCAAGGAGGTCACGTTCTCCCAGTTCATGACCGACGTCGAGCAGGGGAACGTGGAGAAGGTCACGATCCAGGAGAACCAGATCAACGGCGTCCTCAAGGACAACCAGGCCTTTAAGACGACCCTGCCCACGGGATACGCGGACCTCATCAAGATCCTCCGCGAGCACAACGTCGACATCGTCGTCAAGGACACCTCCCGCAGTCCCCTCTTCTCCATCCTCATGAGCTGGTTCCCGATCCTGCTCATCATCGTGTTCTGGATCTTCTTCATGCGCCAGATGCAGGCCGGCGGCAACAAGGCCATGTCGTTCGGCAAGAGCCGGGCCAAGCTCTTCTCGGCCCAGCAGAAGAAAGTCACCTTCAAGGACGTGGCTGGGGTCGAGGAGGCCGAGAACGAGCTCCAGGAGATCATCGAGTTCCTCAAGGACCCGCGCAAGTTCCAGCGGCTCGGCGGCCGCATCCCGAAGGGCGTCCTCCTCGTGGGCGCGCCCGGCACGGGGAAGACGCTTCTCGCCCGGGCCGTGGCCGGTGAGGCCGACGTCCCCTTCTTCTCGATCAGCGGCTCGGACTTCGTCGAGATGTTCGTCGGCGTCGGCGCTTCCCGCGTCCGCGACCTCTTCGATCAGGGCAAGAAGCACGCCCCGTGCCTTATCTTCATCGACGAGATCGACGCCGTCGGCCGCATGCGCGGCGCCGGGCTCGGCGGCGGCCACGACGAGCGCGAGCAGACCCTCAACCAGCTCCTCGTCGAGATGGACGGCTTCGACTCGAACGAGGGCATCATCCTCATCGCCGCCACCAACCGCCCGGACATCCTCGACAGCGCCCTGCTCCGCCCCGGCCGCTTCGACCGGCGGATCGTCGTGGCCATGCCCGACGCCAAGGGGCGCGAGGAGATCCTCCGCGTCCACGTCCGAAAGATCCCGCTGTCCGAGGACGTTGACCTCAAGGTCCTGGCCCGCTCGACCCCCGGCTTCTGCGGAGCCGACCTGGCCAACCTCGTCAACGAGGCGGCCCTCCTCGGGGCCCGGAACAGCCAGGACAAGGTCACCATGAAGGACCTCGAATTCGCCAAGGACAAGGTCCTCATGGGCGTCGAGCGCAAGAGCATGATCATCAGCGACGAGGAAAAGAAGAACACGGCCTACCACGAGGCCGGCCACGCCCTCATGGCCACCCTGATCCCGGAAGCCGACCCCATCCACAAGGTCTCCATCATCCCGCGCGGCCTCGCCCTGGGCCTGACCCAGCAGCTCCCCCTCGACGACCGCTACACCTACACAAAAGAATATCTCGAGGCCCAGTTGTCCGTCCTCATGGCGGGACGGATCGCCGAGATCATTTTCCTGGGAAAAACGACGACCGGAGCGGCCAACGATTTCGAGAAGTCGACCGAGATCGCCCGCAAGATGGTCTGCCAGTGGGGTATGTCGGAGTTGGGCCCGCTGACCTTCGGTGAGCGGGACGACCTCATCTTCCTCGGCCGCGAGCTGGCCGTGAACAAGAATTTCAGCGAGCGGACCTCGGAGCGGATCGACGACGAGGTCAAGAAGATCGTCCTGCGGAACTACGGCCGGACCCAGGACCTCATCGAAAAGAACAAGGACAAGCTCGTCAAGATCGCCGAAGCCCTCCTCGAAAAGGAGGTCCTGACCTCCGAGGAGATCAATAAGATCGTCGACGGCAAGCCGAAAGCGCAGGCTCCGCTGGGGGCCCAGACGCCCCTCTCCGCCCCGCCGGCGACCCCGGTCGAGAAGGCCAAGGACAAAGAGCCCGGCGAGGCGTGAGGACGATGGAGAGACGAGCGCAGACCCTGGACATCCGAGGGCGGCGCTATCGTCTCGGCCCCACGGCCTGGCTCATGGGGATCGTCAATGTCACCCCCGATTCCTTTTCGGACAGCGGCGTCCACCTCGACCCCGACAGGGCCGTCGAGCACGGCCTCTCCCTCGCCTGCGAAGGGGCGGACATCCTCGATGTCGGCGGGGAGAGCACGCGGCCCGGCTCGCTCCCCGTCCCCGAGGACGAGGAGCTCGACCGCGTCCTCCCGGTCCTCCGGAAGCTCAGGCCGAGGACGAGCGTCCTCATCTCCGTGGACACGACGAAATCGGCCGTGGCCCGCGCCGCGCTCGACGCCGGCGCCGACATCATCAACGACACGAGCGGCCTCCGGTCCGATCCGGAGATGGCCGGGGTCGTAGCCCGGTCCGGAGCGGCCGTCATCCTCATGCACATGAAGGGCACGCCCCGGACGATGCAGGAAGCCCCGCGCTACGACGACCTCCTCGGGGAGGTCCGGTCGTTCCTTGCGACCCGCCTCCGCGAAGCCGAGGCCGCGGGCATCCCGGCCGAGCGGACGATCGTCGACCCGGGCATCGGGTTCGGGAAGACCGCCGAACACAATCTGACGCTCCTCAACCGTCTCGATTTCTTCCAGGACCTCGGACGGCCCGTGTGCGTCGGCTTTTCGCGGAAGGCCTTCATCGGCCGCGTCCTGGGGACCCCGCCCGCGGAACGGCTGGAGGGGACGATGGCCGCGGCCGTCCTCAGCGTCAGCCGGGGCGCCCACATCCTGAGGGTTCACGACGTCGGGCCGGTGGCCAAGGCCGTACGCATGGCCGAGGCCATCCTCGAGGCGCCCGAAGCGCGGCTCGGGAACGGAGACGGAACGGCAGGAGCGAAGGCGGACCATGCTGGCTAATCTCTGGACGATCCTGAGGCACGCCACAGTGCTCGACGTCCTCGACATCTGCCTCGTCGCTGTCCTCATCTATTACGTCCTCCTGCTCATCAAGGACACGCGGGCCTACCAGGCGGCCGTCGGGCTGCTCCTCATCGGGGCCATCTACCTCGTGACGGTCTGGGGCCGGCTGAGCGTCTCGAACCGCATCATCCGCGCCTTCGTCAATTACGTCATCATCGCCGTCATCGTCCTGTTCCAGGGCGAGATCCGGAGGTTTTTGGCGGGGATCGGCTCGCGCACCTTCCGCAAGCCTTTCGCCCTGCGCTCCTTCGAGGAAAAGCTCGAGGACCTGTTCCTGGCCATCGACTACCTGTCCCAGAAGAAGATCGGCGGCCTCATCGCCATCGAGAGGGAGATGACGCTCCAAACCTACGCCGACCGGGGCGTCAAGGTCGGCGCGCTGCTCTCCAAGGACATGCTGGTCAGCATCTTCTTCCCGCATTCCCCTCTCCATGACGGGGCGGCCGTCATCCAGGGGGACCACATCGTCTCGGCGGGGTGCCTTCTGCCCCTGCCGGCCGCGCACCGGCTGAGCCATCCTTTCCAGACCCGGACCCGCCATCTCGCGGCCATCGGGCTGTCGGAGGAGACCGACGCCCCCGTGATCGTCATCTCCGAGGAGACGGGCCAGGTTTCCTTGGCCATCAAGGGCCGCCTCGAGAGATACGAGGATAGCGCCGCGATGCAGAAACGCCTGATCCAGTATATGAGAGAACGATGAGACGCTACGTCAGGGGATTAGTCGTCCGGAACTGGGGCCTCAAGATCGTCTCCATCGTCCTGGCCCTGGCGCTCTGGCTCGTCCTCGTCCCGGCCGACAAGATCCTGTCCGAGAAAACGGTGACCGTGCCCCTCGAGGTGCGTGACATCCCGGACAACATGGAGATCGTGGAAAAATCGGTCTCCACGGTCGACGTCACGGTCCGGGCGCCGAGCCGGATCCTCGACCAGATCACGCCTTCGACGCTCGCCGCCCGCCTCGACCTCGAGCGGGCCACAGTTTACCAGCTGGAATACCCGCTGAACAAGTCCATCATCTCCCTGCCGCTCGGGGCCGACGTCATCGAGGTCCGGCCGAGCAAGGTCCAGATCAAGCTGGAGCTGACGAAGGAAGCAACACTCGATGTCCACCCGTCGGTCCGGGGCAAGGTCGCGGCCGGCTTCCGGATCGCGAAGATCGACGTCGACCCTAAGGAGGTCAGCGTCAGCGGCCCGGAGAGCAAGGTCCGGACCAAGGACGCGGTGACGACGGCGCCCGTCGACATCACGGACCTCGACCGGACAAAGGAATTCGAGGTCGACCTCATCCTCCCCCGGCCCGAGCTCAGGATCGTCTCGGCCCAGACGTCGGCCATCGTCACGGTCACGGTCGAAGCGGACAGGGGGAACGTAAGGGGCGGGGCGCCCAGGAAAAAATAGGGAACGCCCCCCGGACGACATGGCCAACAAGCTCTTTGGGACCGACGGCATCCGGGCCGAAGCCGGCCGCTATCCGCTGGACTTCTCCTCCATCTGTGTCCTGGGGAATGCCCTGGTCGGGCTCCTCCGCGGCAAGGGGCTCGCGACCCGCGTGCTCATCGGGCGGGACACCCGCGAATCCGGGCCCTGGATGGAACGGGCCGTGGCCCAGGGCGTCGTCGAGGCGGGAGGAGAATTCGCCTCGGCCGGCGTCATCCCGACATCGGCCGTGTCGCATCTCCTCCGCGAGAACGACTATTCGGCCGGCGTCGTCATCTCCGCCTCGCACAACCCGTTCCGCGACAACGGCATCAAGGTTTTCTCGCACGAGGGCGTTAAGATCCCCGAGGATTGGGAAGCCGAGCTCGAAGCGGCCGTCCTCGGAAGCCGGGAGGAGAGGACGCCCGTCGCGGCGGCCGTCGCCGCCGACCCGCGCTTGGCGGAGGACTATGCCGCCTATCTCAGCAGCCGCTACGGGGCCGGGCGCCCCGGAACGGGATTCAGGGTCGTCCTCGACTGTGCCAACGGGGCGAGTTCGGCCTTTGCGCCGCGCGTTTTTCGCGACCTCGGCTTCGACGCCGTCCCGATCCACGACGCGCCGGACGGGAGGAACATCAACAGCGGCTGCGGTTCGCTCCATCCGGCGGACCTGGCCCGGGCCGTCCTCGAGCGAAAGGCGGCCATCGGCATCGCCTACGACGGCGACGCCGACCGGGCGGTCTGGGTGGACGAGCGGGGCCGCATCCTCAACGGCGACCACACCCTGTTCGTCCAGGCCCGCGACATGAAGGCCGCAGGGACGCTCAAGCCCGCGGGGGTCGTGGCCACGGTCATGAGCAATATGGGCCTCGAAAAGGCGTTCGAGCGGGAGGGTATCGGATTCTCACGGACGCGCGTCGGCGACCGGTACGTCTATGAGGAGATGGTCGGCCGCGGGGCGAACCTCGGCGGCGAGCAATCCGGCCACACGATCTTCCTCGACGACTTCCCGACGGGCGATGGCATCCTGACCTCGCTGCGGATGGTCGAGTCGATGGTCCGGAGCGGGCGGCCGCTTTCGGCGCTCGTGCGCGACCTCGAGGAATACCCGCAGGTCCTCCTCAACGTCCACGTCGCCTGGAAGCCGGATTGGAGCGAGGTCCCGGAGGTGGGCGCCGCGGTCCGGGCCGCCCGGGAGCGGCTTGGGGGGGAGGGCCGGCTCGACCTCCGGTACTCGGGGACCGAGGCCCTGGCTAGGGTCATGGTCGAGGGCCGGGACCGCAGCCTGGTCGAGGCCTGCGCCCGCAGCGTCGCCGAGGCCGTCAAAAGGGAACTCGGAGAGGATTAGGTAGGGACGCTCCCATTCGGCGTCCCCTCGTTCGGTCGGGAGGCCATCATGAGACTCGCGGTCAATATCGATCATTTCGCCACCCTGCGCGAGGCCCGGAAGGGAACGGAGCCGGAGCCCGCGCTCGTCGCCCTGCTCGCCGAGCAGGCCGGCGCCCACGGTATCGTCTGCCACATCCGGAGCGACCGGCGGCACATCAGGGAGAGGGACCTCCGCGTCCTTCGCGCGACCGTCAAGACGAAGCTCAACGTCGAGATGGCGGCAACCGAGGAGATGAAGGCCATCGCTCTGGACATCAAGCCGAACGTCGTCTCGCTCGTCCCGGAGCGCCCCGAGGAGCTGACGACGGAGGGCGGGTTGAAGGTGACAGGGGGCGGCAGGCGCCTGGGTGCCCACGTCAAGGCCCTCAAGAAAGCGGGCATCCGGACGAGTATCTTCATCGACCCGGACCTCAGGGAGATCGGGACGGCGGCCGGCCTCGGCGTCGACCTCATCGAGATCAATACGGGGAAATACGCGGACCTCGGACCAGGCCAAGAACGGGATAACGCCCTGGCCGCGGTCCAGCGGGCGGCCGAGTTCGGGGCCTCGAAGGGACTCGAGATCCACGGCGGGCACGGCCTGGACTACCGGAACGTCGGACCCATCGTCGCCATTCCGCAGATAACCGAGCTTTCGATCGGCTTCTCCATCGTCGCCCGGGCGGCGGTCGTGGGCATCGAGCGGGCCGTCAAGGACATGCTGGTCCTGTTGGGGACACGTACCACAGGTACGTGTCCCCCCTAAGGGGAAAACGTCCATGGACGTGCACATCGATATCGAGCGTCTCAAAAGCGATCTGGAGGAGCTCGGCCGGATCGGCCGCGATGCCGTCGGCGGGATCAGCCGGCCGTCCTTCAGCCCGGCGGACCTCGAAGCCCGCCGCTGGCTGCGAGCCAGGATCGAGGCGGCCGGGCTCGTTTACCGCCAGGACGGGGCGGGCAATCAGTTCGGGCGCATCGAAGGACAGGGCAAGACCGTCATGGCCGGGTCGCACATCGACAGCGTCCTCAACGGCGGCATGTTCGACGGCGCCGCGGGCGTCCTGGCGGCCCTCGAATGCCTGAGGACCGTCCGCGAGAAGAATGTCGCGGTGACCAAACCCCTCGAGGTGGCGTCGTTCACGGACGAGGAAGGGAACCTCGTCGGCGATTTCCTGGGGAGCCGGGCCTTTATGGGCCTCCTCGACAAGGACGAGATTATGAACGGCAGGACGGCATTCGGCCGGCCGCTGCGGGATGTCCTCAAGGGCACGGAATTCACCGTCGAGGGCATCCTCGGGGCGGGCGCGGCGCGGCCCGCGCTCGAGGCCTACCTCGAGCTTCACATCGAGCAGGGCCCGGTCCTCGATGAGGAGGGCGTCCCGGTCGGCATCGTCGAGCGCATCGCGGGAAAGCATTACCGGCGGTGCTCGTTCATCGGGCAGGCGGCTCACGCCGGGACAACGCCTCTCGAGTTGCGGCAGGACGCCTTCCTGGGCTTGGCCGATTTCGCCCTAAGGGCGACGCAGCACGTCGCGACCAAGCACTACGGGAGCATGGTCACGATCGGCCAGGCCGTCCTCCAGCCCGGCGTCTTCAGCGTCGTCCCCTCGCGGGCCGATTTCTCCTTCGAATTCCGGAGCGCGGACGGCGCGACCCTCAAGGCCCTTGAGCAGGAGCTCTTCGCCATCGCCGCCGACGTCGCCTCGACGCGCGGCCTGGGGTTCGCCTCGCAGATCGTCGACCAGACGACGCCGGTCGCGGTCGCGCCGCGCCTCATGGCCCTGATGGAAGAGGAAGCCCGGGCCTTGGATTACCGCATGATGAGGATCACGAGCGGGGCCGGGCACGACGCGCAGATCATCGCCTCGGCCTCGGACGCGGGAATGATCTTCATCCCCTGCGCCGACGGAGTCAGCCATTCGCCCCTGGAGAGGATCGACTGGGACGACCTCGAAAAGGGCGCCAACCTGCTCCTGCGGACGCTCGTCCGCCTCGCCGCTTAAGGTCAAGACAGGGACACGTACAAAGAGTCCATGTCCCCCTTTTTTTAGCGGACGCCGTGACCGTAGACGACGATCTTCTGCTCCGTGATGAGGGGCCAGCCGTTCTTCCAGTCGTACTCCTCGAGGCCCCCGGGCGCTGGGTTGACCCGGATGACGCAGGCCCCGCGCACGCAGGCCCCGGCGTTATGATCGATCTTGGCGTTGAAGTCCCAGCCGTCGCCGAACGTCTTGGCCTTCATCGACCGGTCAGGCCGCCCCGGTTTCGACGGGTCGCCCAGGAGGTCGCGCTGGGGCTTGACCAGCCGGTACGGACCTTCGCCCGCCAAGCGACCCGTCCCCTTTTCGTAGAGGGACGGGTCGAGGGGCCTGCCCTCGCGCTCGAAGGCCAGGATGAGCCAGGGTGCGCCCGGGATCTCCTTACCGTCCGCAACGCCGGCCGGGAGCTTCTCGGGGTACTTGACGAACGCCCGGTCCTGTCCGGCGAAGGCCGCGGGGCCGGAGTAGAAATGGCCCTTGGGAAAGGGCCGCTCGATGTCCTCGACCGAACAGTCGATGCTGTAGCCATCGGGGGCGAAGACCGTGATCCCCTGGGCCCCCGCGAGGTCGACGCGCGCCGTGGCGAGGAGGTCCGCCACTTTGACGCCCGTGTAGGTCACGTAATCGTCGGTCGGCTCCTTGGTCGTGTTCATGAGCATGAATTGCCTCACCGCCGGGAGCCTGCGGAGGTCGCTGCGGGAGAGGATGACGAAGGGCGCCAGGGGCTGGCCGGGACGGCTGGTCGCGTTGCCCGGGTAACGGAGAGCGGCGATCTCGGCCTCGTTCGAAAAGCCGTCGCCGTCGGAATCGAGCTTCGCGACCCCGGCCAACGCCTCGACGGTCCGCCCCGCGTTCTCATAGGCGACCCCGAAGGGATTGAGCGTGCTCTCGTAATCCGCGGGGACCCCGGTCTTGTAGCGGGAGTTCGGATACTGGAGGAGGTGGCAATAGCCGCAGGGACTGAACTCCCGTTCGGTGTCCGTCCCCTTGAGGCCGCCCCGGTGGCACGGCTGGCAGTCGTCCAGGCGCGTCCCGGCGGCTTTCGGGTAGACGCGGATGAAGTTATTGATGTCCATGTCGTTCTCGTGGCCGACATAGGCCCGCGACGAGACCGCTTGTTGCGGGACGGCGGCGGCGACGGCCAGCGCCATGACGGCCGCGGCCGCCCCGGCGACGAGGAGGGGGATTCCGATTCTCTTATGCATCAGGCTCTCCATGGGAAGTAACGGTGCTCCATGATACAAAGAAAGCCCGCCCGGAAGCAATCACCGGAAAAGGGGACGCGTACCTCCGGTGCGTCTCCCCGACTTCCCCTGACATTTCCCCCCTCTCACGGATAGTCCCTCTTTCACAATGCCGGCCGGACCCGCTATACTGCATCCATGGCGAACGCGCTCAAGCCGCTTCGGATCGGGACGGTCACGGTCGATTTTCCCGTTGTCCTGGCGGCTCTCGCCGGCTACACGGACCTGCCCTACCGCCTCATCTGCCGCTCGTGTTCGGCGCCCTACACCGCGACCGAGGCCATGCTCGACCGCCAGGTCCTCATCGACGGCAGGCTCAGGAAGAGGATGGTCCGTCTCGACCCCGCCGACCATCCCGTCGCCGGGCAGATCATGGGCAACGACCCGGAGACCATGGCCGAGGCCGCACGGACCCTGAGCGCCATGGGCTTCGACGTCATCGACCTCAACTTCGCCTGCCCCGTGCGTAAGGTCATCAGCCGGAAGCGCGGCGGGGCCGTGATGAGGGAGCCGGCGCTGGCCCTCGACATCGTCCGGGCCGTGACCGAGGCCGTCCCCGGGCGGCCCGTGACCCTCAAGCTGCGCCGGGCGTTTCTCGAGGCGGACGAGCGCCGCGAGATGTTCTGGACGATCGCCCGCGGCGCCTTCGAGGCCGGGGTCGCGGCGATCTGCGTCCATGGCCGGAGCGTCGAACAGAAGTACCGCGGCCGGGCCGACTGGGATTTCCTCGCCGCGGTGAAGCACGAATTCCCGGACCGGACGATCATCGGCTCGGGCGACGTCCACGCCGCGGCCGACGCCCTACGGATGATGGCGGAAACGGGCGTCGACGGCGTCGCTGCGGCCCGCGGCGCCATCGGCAATCCCTGGCTCTTCGAGCAGGCGCGCGACCTCGCCGCCGGGAGGCCGCCCCGCCGTCCGGCACTCGACGAGCAGCGTGAGCTGATCTACCGTCACTTCGGGTTCGCCTGCGAGGCCTACGACCCCCGGCGCGGGCTCCGCATCCTGCGCCACTTCTGCCTCCAATACGCCAGGATGCACCCCCGCCGGACCGAACTTCGGAACGCTCTCGTCGCCGTGAGGACCGAGGCCGAGTGGCGCGCCGTCATCGACTCCTTTTATGGGGTTGGGCCGAACTGAGTCCTGTTTCGGTCCCAAGTCCTCGTTTATGGAAGCAAAAGACGCGGGTTTGAGCGATGCGGATCCTCGCGGGCAGCTTTTTCGGAGTTCGCCGCCCCCGGCCGGCGTGCTGGCCTTTACAGGCCGGGACCGATGTGGTATTCAATGGAGCGCTCCGAGCCGGAGGCGCTAAAGTCGTGCGGACCAGGCCCTCCGGCCGAAAGGGAGGGGCGGGAAACGGCCTCTCCTTCCGCTGGTGAAAAGGAGACATCGTGAGCCTCGCCCGCAGTTCCCAGAAAAAAAACTTTCTCCGGCTGACGTGCCTCTTGCTGTGCGCCACGGGTTTCTTCATCACTTGGGCCGCAAGCGGCGAGCGAAAAGATGGGGACACGGACCTGCGGGACATGTCCCCTGTTTCTTCCCCCATTTCTTCGGATGCTGCCGCGGCGCCCGCGCGGTCGCTTATGCTGTCGACGACGACCAGCGTCGACGCCACCGGCCTCCTCAACGTCCTCGCCGACCAGTTCAAGAAAGAGAGCGGCATCGAGCTCAAGTGGATCGCCGTCGGGACGGGCGCGGCCCTCAAGCAGGCCCGTGACGGGAACGCCGACGTCGTCATCGTCCACGCCAAGAAGCTCGAGGACGAATTCCTCAGGGACGGCTTCGGCGTCAACCGCCGGGTCATCGCCCGGAACTACTTCGTGATCGTCGGCCCGCCGGACGACCCGGCCCGGGTTTCCGGCGCGGCGGACGCGCGTGAGGCCTTCGAACGGATCAAGGCCGCGGGCGCGGTCTTCGTCAGCCGCGGCGACAAGTCCGGCACCCACACGCGCGAGCTCGATCTCTGGGCCCTCGCCGGCGGGAAGCCGGAGCGCAATTACCTTGAAACGGGCCAAGGCATGGCCCAGACGCTCCAGATCGCCGCCGAACGCCTGGCCTACACCCTGACCGACACGGCCACATTTTTCGGCCTCCCCGGCCTCAAGGGCCTCACACCCCTTTTCCAAAACAGCCCCGGGCTCGAGAACGTCTACGCCGTGATCGCCGTCGACCCGGTCCGGGTCCCTTCCGCACACTATGAAGAGGCCATGGCCTTCATCTCGTTCCTGACCTCGCCGCGAGGCCAGAAGATCATCGGAGAATTCACGGGGAAGGCCGGCCGCCCGCTCTTCGAGCCCATGGCCGGCGTCCCCGGCATCGACCTCGTCAAATGATCGTCCGGGAGCTCCTTCAAGCGATCGGTGTCTCGCTCAAGACGAGCGGCCTGGCCGCCCTCGTCGCCAGCCTGCTCGCCGTCCCCGCCGCCCTCTTCCTGTCCGGGCGGGACTTCCGCGGCAAGCGCGCCGTCCTGCTCGTCAACCAGACCTGGATGGCCGCGCCCACCGTCGTCATCGGCCTTCTTTTCTATTTTCTTCTTAGCCGGAGCGGTCCCCTCGGCCGGTTCGGCCTCCTCTACACCCAGGCGGCCATGACCATCGGCCAAGTCTTCCTCATCCTGCCGCTCATCACGGGCTTTTCCTACACGGCGCTCCGGCAGGTCGACCGCCGCGCCCGCCTGACCGCCCTGACCCTCGGCGCCAGCCGGCGCCAGGCCGGCTGGGTCGTCCTCCGCGAGGCGAAATTCGCCCTCCTTGTCGCCGTCCTGGCCGGGTTCGCCCGGGCCGTCTCCGAGGTCGGGATCGCCATGATGCTCGGCGGCAACATCCGGCATGCCACGCGCAACATCACCACGGCCATCGCCCTCGAAACAGCCAAGGGGGAATACACGAACGGCGTCGTGCTCGGCGCAATCCTGCTCGCCGTCACACTAGGGATCAACGTCCTCGTGCAGGTCGGGCTCAGGAGCAAGGAATAAATGTCCGCGACGGCTTATTCCCTGGACGCGGTCCGCTACGCTTATCCCGGCGCGCCCTCAGGCTTCGCCCTCGAGCTCGATGCGCTGCGCATCGGGGCGGGGGACGCCCTGGCTCTCGTCGGTCCGAACGGCGCGGGCAAGACGACGCTCCTCATGCTCCTCGCGTTCCTCATCCGTCCGGACCGCGGCCGCGTCGGATTCTTCGGCGACGACCCCTTTACGGACGAGACGCGCACTCTTCTCGCCCGCCGCGACGCCGTCCTGGTCACTCACCACCCTTACCTCTTTAAAGGAACGGCCCTCGACAACGTCGTTTTCGGCCTCAAGGTCCGGGGCCTTCCGGAGGCGGAGCGGCGCGACCGCGCCCGCCGCGCCCTGGCCCTGGTCGAGCTCTCCGGTTGGGAGTCGAGGTCCGCGGCCGGGTTGAGCGCGGGGCAGGCGCAGAGGGTGGCCCTGGCCAGGGCCATGGCCCTCCGTCCCCGGGCGCTCCTTCTCGACGAGCCGTCGGCCAACCTTGAGGCCGGTCTGGCCCTGCGTATCGAAGCCGCCATCCGGGAGATCGGCCGCGAGACGGGGGCAACGGTCATCTTTTCCAGCCACAACTACTCGCAGGCCTCCCGCCTGGCCGACGGGATCCTCTATCTTTCGGAGGGAAGGAGCGTCCGGTTCAGCCACGAGAACTGCTTCAGCGGGACGGCCGCGACGGACGGGAGGCAGAGCTGGATCGAGCCCCGGCCGGGGGCTCGGATCGTCTTCGCGGGAGCGGTCAGTGGCCATGTCACCTGCGTCATCGACCCGGCCGCGATCGCGCTCGAGCCCGCCGGCGGCGCGGAGCCCGGGGACGGCCCGAACGTCTTCCGCGGCCGCGTCACCCGCCTCGAGACGACCGAAGCGGACCTGGCCCTGGTCCGGGCGACCGGCGACCTGACCTTCCGGGTCACCGTTCCCCTGCGTGAGGTCGAGGCCCGGGGAATTGCCCTTTCCCGGCCTGTTCTGATAAAATTCAAGCCCGAAGCCGTCGAGATCATCGCCAGCGAGCCGACCGGGAAACCGCATGATTGATTACGGGGAGGCCCTCCGCGAAGTCGTCGCCAGAGCGAGACCCCTGGCCGGAGAATCCGTCCCGCTGGCGAAGGCCCTGGGCCGGACCCTGGCCCGGGACATCCGGGCCGGCGAGAACATTCCCCCTTTCTCCAAGGCCACCATGGACGGCTACGCCGTTCGCGCCGCGGACACCGGGCCGGCGTCCGGAGGCGGGGCCGCCGAATTCGATGTGACCGAGGACCTCCCGGCCGGCCGGGTCAGCCGCAGGCCGCTCCGGCCGGGCGAGGCAGCCCGGATCATGACCGGCGCTCCCCTGCCCAAGGGGTCCGACGCCGTCGTTATGGTCGAGGACACCGAGAGGGCCGGCGGGCGGGTGAGGATCCTGCGACCCGCGAGCCCTGGGGACAACATCGGCGAGAGCGGCGAGGACGTCCGGAAAGGGGACCTCGTCCTCGAGCGGGGCAACGTCATCGGCCCGGCCGAGGTCGGCATGCTGGCCGCGCTCGGACACGCCACCGCCTGGGTCGCGCGCCGCCCCACGGTCGCCGTCATCGCCACGGGCGACGAGATCGTCGAGCCCGGGCAAAAAGCCCGCCGCGGCCAGATCCGGAATTCGAACGGTCACGCGCTTCTCGCCGTCTCCCTCCAGGCCGGCGCCGCCGCAGCCTACCTGGGCATCGCCCGCGACAGCAGCGCCTCGCTCGAGCGCAAGATCCGGAGGGCGGAGCGGGCCGACATCCTCGTCCTCTCGGGCGGCGTCTCAGTCGGCGACTACGACCTCGTCAAGAACGGGCTCGGCGACGAGGGCGTCCGGCCGGTCTTCTGGCAGGTCCGGATCAAGCCGGGCAAACCTACCTTCTTCGGCGTCCGCGGCCGGCAGCTCGTCTTCGGCCTGCCGGGAAACCCGGCGAGCGCGCTGGTTACGTTCCACCTCTTCGTCCGTCCGGCCGTCGACCGCATGCTCGGCCGCAAGACCATCGGCCTGCGCGCCGGGAAGGCCGTGCTCGGACAAACCGTGACCATGAAGCCCGGCCGAACTCAATTCCTGCGCGCGGCCGCGGCCGGCGACGGGCCCGAGCTCCGCGTCATTCCCGACCCGGACCAGAAGAGCGGCGTCCTGAGGTCCATGGTCAGGAGCCGCGTCCTGATCATGGTCCGCGCCGAGGTCACGCGGATTGACGAGGGGCGAACCGTCGACGTCCTGTTCATCGATTGACCATGGCCAAGCTCACGCATATCGACCCCGAGGGAAGGGCGCGGATGGTGGACATCGGCGCGAAGCCCGTGACGCGCCGGGAAGCCGCGGCCTCGTGCGTCGTCAGGCTCAGCCCGGCCACGCTCCGCCTCGTCCGGACGAACAGGATCTCCAAGGGCGAGGTCCTCAACGCCGCCCGGCTGGCCGGGATCCAGGCGGCCAAGCGGACCCCGGAGCTCATCCCCCTCGCCCACCCCATTCCGATCGACAAGGTCGACCTCGAAACGGAGCTCCTGAAGACCGGGATCAGGGTCCGCTGCCGGGTGACGGCCGAGGCGCGGACGGGCGCCGAGATGGAGGCCCTGACAGGCGCGGCGGTCGCGGCCCTGACGATCTACGACATGGTCAAGGCCGTCGAGCGCGGCGCCGAGGTCGTCCATCTCAGGTTGGATTTCAAGAGCGGCGGCAAGAGCGGGACCTTCCGGAGAAGACGATGACCGCCGGTGGGCCGGGCAAGGCCGCGGCGGCCCGCGCGGCCGGCGCCATCGTCTCCATCAACGTCAGCCGGAAGAAGGGCCAGGCCAAGACGCCGGTGGCGCAGGCCGTGGTCATCGCCGGTGAGGGTCTCCTCGAGGACGCCCACCGAGGCTTCGGGCATCGTCAGGTCTCGCTGCTGATGCTGGAAAAGATCGAGGAGCAGAAGGGGCATCTGGGGGAGGGCGCGGCCGCCGCCATCGGGCCGGGCGCCTACGCGGAGAACCTCACGACGCGCGGCCTCGACCTCGGGAGCCTGAAGGTCGGCGACGAGCTCGCCGTTCGCGGCGGAAGTGGGACGATCCGGCTCAGGGTCAGCCAGATCGGCAAGGAATGCCACACGCGGTGCGCCATCTTCAAGATCGCGGGCGAGTGCATCATGCCCGAGCTCGGGGTTTTCTGCGAGGTCATCGAGGGCGGCACGATCAGGACCGGAGACCGGATTGAGATCGTCTAAAGTCCTCCGCATCTCCGTCACGGACCGCTGCGACCTCCGCTGCATCTACTGCATGCCCGAGTCCGGCGTCGCCCTCGTCCCGCCGGACGAGCTCCTGACCTACGAGGAGATCGAGGTCGTAGCCCGGGCGGCGATGGAGGCCGGGGTGCGCCGGTTCCGCCTCACGGGCGGGGAGCCGGTCGTGCGGCGGGGGATAGAGACGCTCGTCGAAAAGCTCGCCCGCCTCGTCCCCGACGATCTGGCCCTGACCACGAACGGGCTCCACCTGGCCGAGGCCGCGAAAGGATTAAAGGCGGCCGGGCTCCGGCGGGTCACGGTCAGCTTGGACACGCTGCGGCGGGCGAGGTTCGAGACGATTACGAGGCGGACGGGCCTCGAGCGGATCTTCGCCGGGCTCGACGCCGCCCGGCGCGCCGGGCTCGAGCCGCTCAAGGTCAACACGGTCATCATCCGGGGCGTCAACGACGACGAGGTCGCGGACTTCGTCCGGTTCGCGGAGAGGGAGAGGGTCGAGGTCCGGTTCATCGAGCTCATGCCGACGAGCGGGCTCGGCCCCGAATGCAAGGAGCTCGGCAGCTGGCGGCCGTCGCTCTTTGTCAAGGGGGAAGAGGTCCGCGAGAAGATCGCCGCGGCCTTCGGCCCCCTCGAGGCCTTGCCGGACGCAGAGGGCGTCGCCCGGGTTTATCGGCTCCCGTCCGGCGCGCGGGTCGGCTTCATCACCCCTATCTCGGACCCTTTCTGCCGGGGATGCGAGCGGCTGCGGCTTGGCCCCGACGGGCGGCTGAAGCTCTGCCTCTTCGACAAAGAGGGGATCGACCTAAAAAGTGCCCTTCGCCAAGGCAGGGCCGGGGCCGCGGAGATCGTCGCGCTCCTGCGGACGGCGCTCCGGGAGAAGGAGAAGTGGGAGCGGGGCAGTCTCGCCGCCCTCACGAGCGACATGTTCAAGATCGGGGGTTGACAATGAAGATCGGTGTCCTGACCGTGAGCGACAAGGGATGGAGGGGCGAGCGCGAGGACGGGAGCGGCCCGGCCATCCGGGAGATGATGGAGGCGGCGGGCGCCGAGGTCGTCCGCGCGCGAATCGTCCCTGACGAGCCCGAGCTCATTAAGGCGGCGCTCGTTGAGTGGTCCGGCGAGGGGCTCGACCTCATCCTGACGACGGGCGGCACGGGCTTCAGCCCCCGCGACTGGACGCCCGAGGCGACCAGGGCTGTTATCGAGCGTGAGGCGCCGGGCATCTGCGAGGCTATGCGCCAGGCGGGGATGAAGAAGACGCCCACGGCCATGCTCAGCCGCGCCGTAGCCGGGATCTGCGGCTCGACGCTCATCGTTAATCTTCCGGGCAGCGAAAAGGGAGTCCGGGAAAGCCTCGACGCGATCATGGAAGCCCTGCCCCACGGCATCGACATCCTCAAGGGGAAGGCCGGCGAGTGCGGCCATCCGCGTCGCCGGAGTTAAAGCGGACCCGGCCCCGCGCCGTTTTTTGTCGCTTAGTATCCTGATCCCCGACAATATTTGGTTTTTCGCGCGCTTTTCCCGGCGTCCCTCACCCCTCCAAACCAAAATTCTTGCGCTGTCCTATTGACAAGGGATTCCTCCCGTCTCAATATTTTGAGTATCTCTTTCGGCAGAGGAGGATCCGCATGAAAAAAACTATTGTTCTATCTCTGTCCTTCGTCCTGCTTCTCGCCTGGGCGGCAGTCCCCGCCTTCTCCTGGGGCTCGGCCACGCACGCCTACATCCTCGATCACATCGGGAAGAAGCTGCCGCTCATGAACGTCAACGAGCTCTACGGGGTCATGGGCGCAGACATCTTCAACTATGTCTTCACCCTGACGCCCGAGCAAATGGCGTACGTGAACGTTTACACGCACGGCTCTCCCGGGAATGAGGCCTTCATGGAGGTCTGGAAGAAGGCCAGATGGTGGGGCTTCGAGAAAAGCCTGGCCTTCGGCTATGTCGCCCACAACGAAGTCTGGGGCTGCGACTTCACGGCCCACATCCACGCCCTGACGACCGGCCTCTCGGAAGGCTACGTGATAACCAAGGCCAAACTGCTTATGCCTTATCTGGCAGCTGTCCTCTACCAGGCTCAGCAACAGGCCGGGATACCTGACGACCAGAAAATAGCTTTCCCTGATGACATCAATCTTATGCTCTGCCACAACCTGATCGAGAACGCCGGCGACATCTTCCTGCTCAGGGCCGCACCGCAGATCGGGCAGAAGATCGTCACGGCCAGCGTCCTCCGGAGCAACGATTTCCCCGCGCTCGTCACGCGGGCGATGGGTCCGGACTGGAAGGACGCCGTCTTCGCCGCGGAAAAGGAATTCCGTAAGACGATGATCCTCTACGGTGCGGCGCTGATGCAAGGCGAGGAGTCGGCCATCCAGACTCTTTCTGCGCAGATCGCCCAGATCGGGGTGGCCTACGTCAAGGCCCAGACCGGGCTAGAAATCCCTTTGGACCTGGCTACCTATCTGGCCACGGCCGGTACGACACAGGGAATGACGCTCATCGCCGACGACTACATGAAGGAAGTCAACGCTACGGTCAATTTCGTGAGAATGCAACTGGTCCATCACGGCGTCAGGTACTGACACCGACCGATCGGGAAAAGAAGCGGGGCTGGGACCGGGACGGAGCCAGTAAAGCAGCCCTCATCTGCTCGAGGCTGCGGCCGCGCGTGAGGCGCCCTGTCTTGAGTCCGGGCGTTCAGTCGCCGGCGAGATCCGGCCTGAACGCCCGGCCCTTTTTCTTTTCCCCGAGGTGCCGCTTGTCGGCCAGCATCTTCTCTTTGGCCCGCTTGGAGCGCTTCCGTTTCTGACGCCGGATCCTCGCGATCCGCTGTTCCTCTTCGCTCTGCTTGCCGAGGATCGCGGTCTCGATCTTGTCGGCCAGGATGCGGCGGGCGAGGTAGCGGTTGAGGGCCTGGGAACGCTCCTCCTGGCACTTGACCTCGGTGCCGGTGGGGATGTGCTTGAGGTAGACGCAGGTGGCGACCTTGTTGACGTTCTGGCCGCCGTGGCCGCCCGAGCGGATGAATTTCTCGACGATGTCGGCCTCGCGCAGGCCGAGTCTCTCCATCCGCTCCACCAGGGCCTGCTCCTTCTCCGGGCTAACGCCGAACGTCGCCATGGGTCAACCTGCCGCTTCGCCATCATAGTAAGGGCGGCGCCGCCAAAAGTCAAAACGGCCGCGGCCCGCAACGATTGACGGGCGGGGGAGGAAAGGACTAAACTCCTCTGTCTTGAAAGAGCTCCGAGCGTCACCATGAAGGAGGCTCCCGTGAAGTCCATGTCCAGACTCTTTGCGGTTCTTGTCGTTTGTCTTATCCCGGTCCTCTCGGCCGGGACCGTGACCGCGGCGCAGGCCCAATCCTCTCTCGCCCAGCCCCAGGCGCCGGCCGCGTCCCCCGGCCCCAAAACAACGGCCGAATCGACCGATTACGCGGCCACGTCGACCTACGCCGACGTCGTGTCCTTCATCCGCGGGCTCCAGAAGCTCAGCCCTCTCCTGCGCGTCGAGACCCTCGCCACGACGGCGGAAGGGAGGGCCGTGCCGCTCGTCGTCATCGGCAAGCCGCTGCCGCAGGACCCGCTGGCCCTGCGGACGGATAAGCGGATCGCCGTCTACATCGAGGCCAATATCCACGCCGGCGAGGTCGAGGGCAAAGAAGCGTCCCTGATGCTCGCCCGCGACATCCTCTTCGACCCCAAGCTCCCGTACTTGGACAAGATCGTCCTTCTCATCGCTCCTATCTTCAACGCCGACGGGAACGACAAGATGAGCGCCGATAACCGCCGCGGCCAGAACGGTCCCGAGAAAGCCGGCGTCCGCCACAACGGTCAGAACCTCGACCTCAACCGCGACGCGATGAAGCAGGAAAGCCCCGAGATACAGGGCCTCGTCAGGAACGGTCTTCTGCGCTGGGACCCCGTCCTGCTCGTGGATTGCCACACGACCGACGGCTCCTATCACGAGGAGCCCGTGACCTACTCCTGGCAGCTCTGCCCGAACGGCGACCTCTCCCTCATCAAGTACATGCGGGACAAGATGCTGCCCGCCGTGGCCGCGACGCTCGACAAGAAATACCACACCCTGTCCCTCCCCTACGGCGATCCGCGGGATTTCCGCGACATGTCGAAGGGCTGGCAGACGTTCGGCCATCAGCCCCGCTACGTGACGAATTACATCGGCCTGCGCAACCGCCTGTCCATCCTCGACGAGAATTACAATTACGCCGACTTCAAGACCCGTGTCCTCGGCTGTTACAGCTTCCTCAGGTCAATCCTGGACTATTGCGCCCTCCACGCCGACGAGCTCGCCCGGCTCACGGCCGAGGCCGACCTCAGGACGGTCGAGCGCGGCCTCGCCCCGAAGGAGACCGATACCTTCGGGCTGGACATCGAGGTCAAGGAATTGCCGGAGAAGGTCACCGTCCGGGGCTACGAGGTCGAGGTCACACCGCGTGAAGGCAGCCCCTTCCCCGAGATGAAGAGGACGGACCGCAAGAAGACCTACGTCCTGCCCTACTTCGCCGACTTCGTCCCGAAGCGGACCGTCCTGCTGCCCTACGCCTACCTCATCCCGGTCTTCGACGAGGCGATCGCGGGTAAACTTCGCGGCCACGGCCTGGCCGTCGAAAAGCTGACCGAGCCCGTGACCCTAGAAGTCGAAGCCTTCCGCTTGAAGGAAGTCAAGGGGGCCGACCGCCTCTACCAGGGCCACCGGACCAACCAGGTCAAGGGCGAGCCCGCCGTCGAGCGGAGGGAATTCCCCAAGGGGACGCTCGTCGTCAGGATGGCCCAGCCGCTGGCGAACCTCGCGGCCTACCTTCTCGAGCCGGAGTCGGACGACGGCCTGCTCTTCTGGAACGCGTTCGACAAGTACATCGCACGGGAATGGGGGCGCGGCGTCGAAACCTACCCGGTCTACAAGCTGTACACGCCTCAGGGCCTGGCGGCCGACGGCCTGGACTGATTATTTTTTCTTCTTCCTGGCCGCGGCCAGGAACTTGCCACAGTTCTCGCAGACGTAGATGTCGTTCGAGCCCTCGATGGCCGAATTCATCTGCGTCGAGAGATTGATGTTGCAGCCCTGGCAGACCCCGTCCACGACCTCGGCGACGGCGAAGCCGTAGCGCTCCATGAGCCGGTCGAAGCGCCCGACGAGGTCCCGGTCGAGCTCCTCGCGGATCATGGCTGCGTGCTTGCCGAGCTCCTTCTGCTGCTCCTTCGTGGCCCTCTTCCTCTTGATCTCGATCTCCTGGAGCTTGCGGAGAAGGCTCGCGCGGCTGGCGATCTTCTCCTCGTGGACGAACTTGAATTCGATCTCGGACAGGATGCCGTAGAGCTCGGCCTTGTCCTTGGCCTCGAGGATCCGGCGGCGGTTGTCGGCTCGGATGAGGAACCGGGCCAGCCCGGCGAAGAGATGGTTGAAGAGGCCCGGGAGTGAGGGGTTCCAGACGACGAGGATGATGAGATGGACCTTCTGGCCGTCGTGGGCCTCGAAGTCGATCCCCTTCTCCGAACGTCCGACGGCGATGGTGATCTCGCCACCCGTGTCGACGCGGGCGTGTGGGAGCGCGACCCCCGAGCCGATGGCCGTGGACACGAGGTTTTCCCGGTCGATGATGCGGGTCAGGAGAAGCTTCTTGTTGTCGATGAGCTTCTGGCGGGCGAGGACGTCCAGCAGTTCCTCGATGGCTTCGACCTTGTCCTTGCTCTTGAGGTCGAAGATGACCTGGATGGGTTTGAGATAATCGGAAAAGAAAGAACTTTTGGGAAGGCTCTTGATCTCCATTTTGTCGTCATTTTAGCACAGCGGCAGTTAAAAACCAACCCCTACTTTCGCCTTGACCGTCGCCCTCGCCTAGCGGAATATTTTCCCCGGCATGCCGGGCAGGAGCAAAAAGATGTCCTTGTAATAGGTCCTGACCTGATCGATCTTGCCCGGCGCGTCGCTTTCCAGGCGGATGGGCAAATGCATCAGGGCGATGTGGTCCGGCTTGAGGACATCCTGAAGGAACCGCGCGCAGTTGGGGTCAAGGGGGAACCAGTAGTGGACCAGGGCCAGGTCGACCGGAACGCTTCCCAGCCCGAGATCATGATAGACATCGGTTTTTCCAGTTGAATCTCCCTCGTGGAAAACACGCCACCCGTTGAGCTCGAAGAGAAACATGACGTTCATCGGGGATTCTCGGTCGCCACTGTGGAGGGTCCGGAACGCGCTGACCGGGATCCGCTTCAGATCCCGCCTTTCTTTTCCACCGACCTTGATGTCGAGCGGGACCACGCGCGCCTCGATCCTAGTCCAATCCGCCGCCGCCTTCCGCATCTCCGCCACGGCGTCCGCCGGGGCCAGCAACATCGGACCCGGGACCGTTTCCATATAGCGGACGGCCAAGGACGCGTCGAAATGGTCGGGGTGGTTGTGAGTGACGAGCACCAGGTCCACTCCGTCGAATGGGGGCTCCCTCTTCATGATGTTGTCGAGGACTTCCGGAGCGGGGGCCCGGTACTCCTTGTTGGGCTTATCGAAGAGTGCGTCGATCAGGACCTTGGCATCTCCGGAAGAGACCAAAACGCCTTCGTTGGCGATATAGGTGAGCGCCAGCGGCTCCCGCCGGGCGGTTTGGCCCGGATGGTTGGGATTCGTCCCCGGAGCCGCTTGCCCGGAGACACAGGCCACTATGACGAGTCCAAGGGACATGACCAAAAGAAAAGGATTTTTTATCATTTTTGAAGCTTCTTGATCATTCGGACAGCGTTCCGATTGCCGGGATCCAATTCCAGGACTTTCTGGAAATATCGCAAGGCGAGCTCCTTGCTCCCCTTGGAGAAATAGACGGAGGCTGCCACTTCGTAGGCGGTGAAGGAATCGGGGAAGAACTCGATGTTCTTCTCGAGGAGGGCGAAGAGAATCTGCTTATCTTGGGCGGATTCAAAGTAGTTATAGGCAAACACGCCAATGAAAAACTCGCTGATGAGTCCGGCTTTCTCGGCGATTCGAAACATTGAATCTAAAGCCGCATCGGCGGAATCCTTCTTGTTCTCTCGATAGAGCTTGGCCGCGTTGTCGGCGAGGGTTTGCATCTCATCAACGGCTTTTTTCAGCCTTGCATCCTCGGTCCGGCCATACTCCTCGGCCGCTTTTTTCGCTTCTACGACGGCCGCGTCCAAGGCCGCAGCGGAGCGAACGGGAATATCGGGGATGACGCCGGTCCCCTCCCAATTCCCTCCTGTGACCGGACTGACCGCTCGGGAGGTCGAAATATAGAATTCAAATTGATCGTCAATGCCGAAGAGGTCGACAGAATGGGCCCCGCCTTTCGTGGGCTCCCCGACAATCTTCGCTCTTTTCCTGGATTGCATATCGTAGGCGAAGGATTCGGCCGCCGAAAACGTGTTTGGACCCGTCAAGATGAAGAGAGGGACATCGGTGCGCGGTTCTATGCCGATATCCCGGCGAGTCCAAATCTCAGTCACCAGACCGTCTTGACGGGAAAACGAACCGCTCAATTGAGTCGGATACGGTAGGAAGTAGCTGCTCAGATAATCTCCTGAGCCGCCTCCGTCCTCCCGGAGATCGATGATGATCGCCCGGGCGTTGGCCAGGAATTTCATGGCAGCGACGGCCATGTCCTTGGCCTCGCCGAAGAAATAGAACCGTCGGAGGTCGACATATCCGATCCTGGGCTCGATCCACTCCAGCTTATAGAAGCCGGCATTCTCCTTGGCCCGCAAGCGGAAGTAGCGGACGGGGTGATGCAGGGAACCGGCGGCTTTTTCCCCGATATCGCTGGGCACCATCACGCGAAAGTTCAGATGCTTGTCGTGGGTGATCGCGATGAGATCGGCGGTGACTTTCTCCGCGAATTCCTTGGCCGCTGTGTAGGAATCATAGGCTCCGGACGCGCATTTGGCCCTGAATTCGTCGGCAAAACCCTTGGCTTTATCGGACAGGACATATTTATTCTCGAGCAAGCCGGCGATCTTCTGAAGAATTCCGTTCTTGTAAGCAACGTCCGTGAGACTTTGCGGTTGTTGAGAAAGAACGAATGACGGACCCGTAACGAGGACAGAGAATAGGAGGCCGAATAAGATGGCTTTTTTTCGCATGGGTTGAGGCGCTATTTTCCGACAGGAGGAATCGCCCCGGGACTGGAGGGGGCCTGTCGCTGGAACGAGCTGGTCGGGAGGAACTGCGGCAGGGCCTCGCGCTCCTGGAGCAGGGCGATGACCTCCTGGGCCCAGCGGACGATCTGGAGCGTGCCGCGGAGGTCCCAGTCGGGCTGGATCTCGTCGGTGACCTTGTGGTACTTCGTCTTCCGGTAGTCTTCGAATTTCCGCTGGATATAGCCCTTGTCCGGGCCCTTGGAGACGATGCCCTGGCTGAGCCAGACCCCAGGGATCCCGGCCCGGGCGAAGCTCAACTGGTCGGAGCGGAAGAAGAAGCCCAGCTCGCCGTTCCTCTCGGGGATGTAGCGGAGCCCCGTCCTTTCGGCCGCTTCGCGACAAATCCCGTCGAGCTCGGAGAACTTGGCCCCGATGGCGAAGACGTCCTCGGTCTCGCCCCAGACGTTTGTCATCTCGAGGTTGATGTCGGCGACGACGGAAGCGGCGGGGAACGGCAGGTGGCGGACGAAATAGTCGGACCCGAGGAAGAGCTTCTCCTCGCCCGTGACGGCGACGAAGCAGAGATCGTCTTTGAGCTTCTCCGGCCGCTGGGCATAATACCCGGCCAAGGCGAGCAGGCAGGCCGAGGCCGAGCAGTTGTCGACGGCGCCGTTGAAGATCTGGTCGCCCTGAAGGGTTTCGTCCCTGCCGAAATGGTCGTAGTGGGCCGAGAGGACGATCATGCGCCTGCGCGCGGCCGGAGCCTTGGCCCGGACGATGCCCGCCACGTTGAAGCCCTCGACCGAGCGGAAGACCGGCTTCTCGCGAACTTTAACGGTCAGGCCCAGCGGGACCGGAGCGAAATCGGGCCTTTCCGCTTTCGCCAGGAGCGCCGCGTGATCGAGCTTGACGGCGCCGAAGACCTTGTCGGCCAGATCGCCCGTGACCCATCCCTGGAAGAGCAGCTGAGGGTGTTTTTCAGGGAGAAAGAAGTTCTCGCTCCCCCAGGGGTTTCGGAGAACGTCCCAGCCGTAGGCGGCTCCCTTCGTGTTGTGGATGATGAGGACGCCCGCGGCGCCGAGCTCGGCGGCTTTCTCGAACTTGTATGTCCAGCGGCCGTAGTACGTCATGTCTTCGCCGTCGAAGATGCCGCCCGGGCGGTTGCCCGGCTCGTTGATCTCGACGAGGAGGACTCTCCCCTTGAGGTCGACGCCCTTGATGTCGTCCCAGTTCCGCTCGGGGGCCTGGATGAGGTAGCCGCAGTAGACGAGCTCGCCCTCCGCCTCGGCCGGGGCGTCTTCGCGTTCCGAGGCGACGAGGAAGTCCTCGGCGACCACGGGCGTGAGCGTCACCTTCGGCGAGCCGATCTCCATCGACGCCTGCGGGTCGGATTTGACCCCGCGCAGGGGGAAGCTCTGACGGTAGCTCTGGCCGAAGGCGGGCTCGAGCCCGAACGTCCTGAAATAATCCTCCTGGTAGCGGGCGGCGAGCTCGATGCCCCGCGTCCCGACGGCGCGGCCCTCCATCCGGTCGTCCGAGAGGTTCCGGATGTGGGTCATGATCTCTTGCTCCGAAACCTGGACGAGCCGGTCCCTCGACCCCTGGCAGGAAGGGATGAGGAGCGCGGCGGCGAGGACAATAAGGGAAACGGTCTTAGGCGTTTTCATGGTCCCTCGAATCCGGCCCGGGCGGGCCCGGTCGCGTTTGCGATCATGATCTCGGCCCCATCTTAACACAAGGACGGAAAAGGGGGAGAGCCCCCTCCCGGCCGGACCGGCCCGCTCCGGGAGGTTGCTTTTCGACCGGCCTTGGCCTAACTTAGGAAAGGAGGGTGCTATTGGAACCGGCGGACGGACATGGGCTCCTCAACCTCCACCTGGGCACGTCGGGATGGAGCTACCCGGGCTGGCGGGGCCGCTTCTATCCGCCCGGCCTCGCGTCGCGCGGCTGGCTCCCGTTCTACGCCGAGACCTTCAACACCGTCGAGATCAACATGACGTTCTATCGGCTGCCCAAGCCGGAGGACCTCAGGAGATGGGCCGACCTGACCCCGCCCGGATTCCTCTTCACCCTCAAGGCCAACCGCCAGATCACGCACACGCAGAAACTCCGCGAGGCCGGCCACGACGTCGGCTTTTTCTACCACCTGGCCCGCAATCTGGGCGACAAGCTCGGCTGCATCCTCTACCAGCTCCCGCCGGCGATCTCCCGCGACGACGGCCTTCTCCGCGATTTCCTGGCCGTCCTCTCCCCCGAGTTCCGGAATGTCGTCGAGTTCCGCGACCCGACCTGGTACGCCAGCGATGTCTACGGCCTCCTCCGGGAGCATCGCGCGACCTTCTGCATCGTCTCGTCCGCGAAGGTCCCCGCCGACGCCGTGGTAACCACGGATACGGCCTACTTCCGGTTCCACGGGCTGACGGGCGGCTACCGGCACAATTACTCGGACCAGGAGCTCAGGGATTGGGCGGGCGTCGTCCGGGCCACGGGTGCGGCCGAAACCTTCGCCTATTTCAACAACGACTACCAGGCCTACGCCGTCGGGAACGCGCGGCGTCTCGGCGAGCTCCTCGGCGCGTCGCCGAAAACCGCCGACCGAAGTTGAAGCGGAATTCCGGGCCGGGCACGCCATGTTCGAATTTCACAGCGTGTCGGGGGGTTCCAGAAGAGGTTGACCGGCAAAGCCCGTTTGGCCTAACATGAAAGGACCGGGGCGGACCCGGACGAAAGGAGCCTGTCATGGACATGTTCCGCAAATTCCCGGCGGTCGCTCTTGCCGCCTT
>Ga0315280_10000946_pt1 | contig 52133 bp, 54 predicted proteins | sample YL17G06_40_MG_FD_203697 | JGI IMG/M metagenome (GOLD analysis project Ga0315280, IMG submission 203697) | Sediment microbial communities from Yellowstone Lake, YNP, Wyoming, USA - YL17G06_40 | ecosystem: Environmental > Aquatic > Freshwater > Lake > Sediment | place: USA: Wyoming | collected... | reverse complement strand
GGTGCATTGAGAAAATGTTTCTTGTAATCAAATAGAACATTGTTCTAGAACTGTGTTTCTATTGTTTTTATAAGCTCGTTTTTATTTATGTTGAGTAAGCGAACGTTCTCAAAATCAAAATGAGAATTGCGAACTAGTTCGCGTGTTTAATGGGGGAGAAGCTCGGCTTTGCCTTCGCCATATGAAAAGAAAAGAAAGCAGAAGTAACTGAAAAGGAGGTAAAGAAAAAATGAAAACAGCAAAATTAGGCGCAATATTTCTGGTCGCTATAATGGCTTTCACTGGTATTGGTGCAGCATATGCTCATTGGGAACAAACACTCACAATTGGTGGTGTTATGAAAACGGATAATATTGATCCGAAGTTCGAGTGCGACAAAAGCAATGACGATCCGCAAGATACTGCTCTTGCTACCCGGCTTGATCCTAACCAATGTGGCACTTGGAGTGTTGGTGGCGGTTCATGGACAGGTTCAGGCGTTGAACGCAGGAACAAGGATGTAGGTTCCATGGATACACACATCGAAGCAGATGGAAAAACCATAACGATAACCATCGGTGATGCTTATCCATGCTACTATTCCCATGCATATTGGTGCACAAAGAACTATGGTAGTGTTCCAGTAAAAATCCATTCGCTAAAGCTTACACAACTAAGTATCGACGAGACTCCAGCAACTCCAGAGGGCAACATTGTGAAAGCGGTTGATGTAACTCTTACATCGGGCACACCAGTCTATGTTGACTGGTACATAGACGGTAGTGGTAACTGGCAAGTCTATACATTTGTAGGCACTCCGACTAACCCACAAGACTATGACTTCATGATAACACCTACTGGTACATTTACTATAGGCGCACAATTAGACCCATACGCCTGGAATAGTAATCCTGGACAGCATATGGCATCTGGCTATACGAATCAGTTGGACCATGATCTATGTATCCACTTCGAAAACGGTTGCAGACAATTATACAAATATGACTTTACCATAGGACTCTGCTTCTACAACTGGCCAGAGTAAATACGCGCAAAAACAAACTAACTCTAAAACACAAATTAGAACCAGGACTCCTGGTTCTACTCTCTATCTTTATTTTTAGACCTTGCCGCTCTGGCAAACAAAACCCGAAACAAAAAACAGAAGATATAAAACATGGACGTGGAGGACCATGAAAAGAAGACATAATAGAAAAATAACCTCAAAATTAGGTTTACTATTCATCATAATTATCCTTAGTTTTACAACCATTAGCGCAAGCTATGCCCACTGGAGCGATGAGCTCGATATCAATGCCGAGATGACTACTATTGAGTATGGTTCTATCAGTGGGTATGTATGGCTTGATGATGGAGATGGTGTTAGAGAATCTTGTGAGGTCATTGGAATAAAAGATTACACGGTGACTCTAGTTGACACCTTCCTCAATAAGCAAATAGACACGACAACAGATGATAATGGATTTTACGATTTTACTGGTCTTCTACCAGTTACGTATACTGTACAAATAACGGTCGTAAGCCCCTATACTGCGACAACACCAACAAGCTACACCATCACATTGACAGTAGGGGAACACAGCACCAACAACTTCGGCCTTCAAGATACAACCATGATGGGTTGGTGGAAGTTCGACGAAGGAACTGGTACAACAGCTACAGATTCATCAACAAACGGCAACCATGGAACAATAACTGGTGCAAGTTGGACAAATGATGGCAAAGTCTGTAAAGCTTTGGATTTTGATGGCAGTGATGATTATGTTGATTGCGGGAGTGATACTAGTTTGGATATTACCGATACCATCACCGTTGCTGCATGGGTGAAACTTAACAACGGCGGTTCAGATATATGGTATGACACTGTGAGACGACAAACAGGTTACGAGATAAGTATTCAAAGAGGAAGCTCTGGAATTATAGAGATCGCTTTAAATGATGGTTCATGGCACTGGTATGATTCTGTTTCAACAATTAACCTAGACGGCACATGGTATCATATTGCCTTTACGTGGGAAAAATCCACAGGAAAAGTAAGAATATATATCAACGGAAATTTAGACGTCGAACGTAACGGTATAACAAATTCTCTCCAATCGACTGGAAAACTCTGGATTGGAGGCGCTGGAACCGCCTGGTCAACCTATGGCATCATCGACGAAGTAAAGATATACAATCGTGCTCTCACAGCTGATGAGATTTTCCACATATACAATGCAGAAGATACATAGAAGAATTAACACCACAACCACCTGTGTGGGATCCATAAAAACAACAAACCTGATTCATCTTATAATTCTTTTACTTTTTTGTTTGTTGTGCAGGTTTTATAAAAGAAAAAACATTTAATATTGTAGTTTGAGGGAGGAAAAATAAAACCAAATATTCTCTGTAAACTCTGTGGCATCGAAGAAACCGATAACCCTGATGGGATTTGTGATGATTGTAAGTTTTGTATCATTGATAATAAGGATATTTCTCCTAATTTGTAAAATATACAGATAAGTGGAAAAATCATCTCTTGAGCTATCTTCGATTATTTACAAATCATAGAAGTCAAACGTTAAATCAAATACTTCATAAAGAAATTCAATCTTCAAGATAAAGTACTTTATTTTTTATATCGCAAACCAATTTCAAACCATATTTTTCCAAAATGTCTCTACCGAGTAGACTTGGACAGTCTGCACTTGTTTCCATAACATATATTGCTGTTGGACCAAATTTAGCTAATTGATTATTTGTTGATATCGCACGTAGTTCTGCTTTATTTATCTCCCATCGTCTTGCTTTATCTTTTAATCCACTGATGCTGCTTACAGGTCTGCCTAGATTAGTATACGATAAACCCATTGCATACCAATCTTTTGTTGTAATCCCTGTTATATCTGATCCTGTGTCGACTAAAAAATTAATTTGTTTCCATATCTTTGGCTGATTTGATTTGACGCTAAATAAAATAAAAGGGTAATTTCCCTTAAAATATCCATTAATGCGCACGATATTCCGTCCTGGATTTACACGACCAGGACATATTTGTCATCTGGTATGAAATCGATTAGGAAATCGCTAGGGTTGCCAAATTTTTCATTCAGAATTTTAATGAGTGTCTCGAGTGAACTAGCGGCTACGACTACGTTCTGATTTTGAATTGCAACAAATTTTTTCGGATATTTTTTCTTGAGATCTGGAAAATTTTTACTTAACCATTCTAGATTCTTAGTCCCTGCTTTTAGTTCCTCAAGAACCACTGCTTCTTCTTTCATATGTTCTTCACCTATTATTATATAGTTTAATATTTATAATCTTTTCCTTATTTAATTATATGTGAGAGCATCTACGCTACTATCAGTAAATCATTGTTTTCTCTCACGTCGACGCTCCACTATACACACCTACAAGAATAGTCCATATAAAAATTTTTTCTCAGGACTTTATAATCATTTCATGAATCTAAATATTGTAATATGCTCTGTAAAATCTGTGGCACCGAGGAAACCGATAACCCTGATGGGGTTTGTGATGATTGCAAGTTCTCAATAATCAGTAATAAGGATATTCCACCGAACTTCTAATTATTTTGCAATGATGAGAGAGCAATTAGCAAGCACGTGGAGAGAAAACGGATTGTAATTATGTTTTTTGATGAGGATTTCGACGTAGAATTTGATAGGGAATCACTATTTATCAATATAAACAATAACAAATTAATTTACAAAACTTATATAAATAAGAAATAACATATATTTCCCTGTAGTTCTTGTAGAACTACGACAGTTTCACCTACCCTTACCCGAAAGGGTAAGCGTAGGCCCAATTTATCTTTGTGATTCCGATGGATCGAGTTTTTGTCTATATTGATGGGAGGAACTTCTTTTACGGGTTGAAATCCATTCACCCGTCCTATACGGATTTGCATTTTGATTTTGTTAAATTTTCAACATTAATTACTGGCGTAAACTGGAAAGGGAGAACACTCAAACGAATCTATTACTACAATGCACCGTTAAAGCAGCAGGTAAACCCTGGTTTGTTCAAGCAGCAACAACGATTATTTTCACGGTTACAATCAAACCCTCTGGCAACATTACGATTGTGTAAACTCGTCGGTAGAACTGATGATGAAGGAGTTCAACGATTTGATACGAAAGGAGATGATATCTGGATTGCCTGTGATATGTTACAGGATGCAAACGATGACGCATTTGACATTGCAATTCTTGTGAGTTGTGATGGAGATTTTCTAAAGCTGGTAGAGTATGTCCAAAGACTGAAGAAACGTGTAGAGAATGCGTATTTTGTGAGTCAGGGATCTATTGCGTTACGAAAACAATGTAATGATATCATTGGCATCGGGCCAGAACTTATTGAAGAATGTATACTCTGAAGACGACAGTACAGTATAAAATTATCTTTACATTAACCGTTGACAAAAGTTAAATGAACTTTCAGTGTGATTAGTATCAAGGGTTGATTTCTCCCTAAAAGTTAATTCTCTTCGGGATTCTCTGATATGTGAATGTTGGTATTGTTTTTCAAAATGTTCTCTTACCATATCATCACTGATATAATCATACCTGAGTATTGTCTCTATTTTTCGGTAACGCTTCCTTCTATGTTCCTAGAAGGGTAACTGGAAGTGCTTCTTGTAGAACCGGAAACAGATAACCCTGATGGGATTTGTGATGATTGCAAGTTTTGTATCCTTGATAATAAGGATATTTCACCAAACCTGTAATTTTTCCTCTGTAAAAATTAACATCCGTTATCTGAGGGTTTATAAAGTATAAAGTGTTTTAAAGTTGTAGTTTGAGGGAGTAAAAATGTATCAAAAAAATCCTGACTAATTTTTCAAAAAACTAATAGTCAAAACAGATTTTTAGGGCAAAGCTATTCCTCGTGGTCATAGAACTAACCTCTTTCCTCTTTGTACTCTGAGTTGATAGCGTGTGGCATAAAGGTGGAAGGCGAAAACAAGTGGCTAACTCTAATCCAAAATGCCAACAAAAATCTTAAATAATAAACATTCTCTAATGGGGTATCTATGGAGAACTCAGAAAAGCAAATAGTTTCTATTGAACATATTATTCAAAATAAATTTGGTGCTGACGCATACAATCTCTATTTAATGGACAAGGGGTTAGTTCTAATTAACAAAACAAGTCGAACCGTTTGGACAGCACCATTAATTCTTACGCCACTTTTGACAGGATATAATTGGTCAAGAAAGCAGGAAAAAATAAAGAACTTAAAGTTAGATGAAATACTGCAAGAAGACAAAAAAAGTTACGCCATAGCCTATGAGGACATAGAACAAATTAGACTGCATGATCCTCAATCTAGATGGAAAAGTTTCTCATTGGAAATTAAATCGCCCAAGATTCAAATAAGTTTTTTATTGAATAAAACACAGTTTCAACAGTTGTCTAATGTTCTGCCTAATCTCATTGCGCTTCAAGGAAAGCTTGTAAAATAGATGTCAACCGACTTTACCCATGAACCCCAAAATAACCGAGAACTACCCCGAACCAGAAAAAGGAGAGAATAATTATGCCGATTATGCTGTTTTATTTCATGAAAATCTGGTAGAAAACCAAGCAATGGTAGGAGATCTTGTTTCCAATCTTTTTCAATCAATAGTAGGTGATAAATATTTAACATATGAAGCAAAAAAAGAACAAAGTGAACCTTCATGGAATTTTGATTTATTTTTTGGAGGGGAAAAAAATCATCTAAAAATGATGATAAAAAGATCTCAGAGGACGTAGATAAAGAATAGTCTTATTATTTATTTGAAATATGATTATAGTCGTTGGTGGGAATTAGTAAATAAATATGGAATTGAGGTTGGTTAAGACTGGGTTTATAAAGTATTAGTTGTTTTGAAATTGCAATTGATGGGGAAAAATGAAAAAAATAAAGGATTTTGAAAATCACCAAGAAAAAGTAATACAAGAAATGCGTGAGAGGTTTCGTATTTATAAAATGAAAAAAAAAGTTAAGGAAAAATGAAATTGTAGTTAGAAGAAGGAAAAATCAAGACCAAACATGCTTTGTAAAATCTGCGTCTCTGAAGAAACCGATAACCCTGATGAAATATGTGATGATTGTAAGTTTTGCATGATTGATGATAAGGATATTACATCAAATATGTGATTTAGTTATCGTATGAAATCATAGATTTAAGGAGGGCGTGGGAGTAGTATTGTTGAAATGCAATCAGTGTAAAAACCTAATCGGAACATTTATAAACATTAAAGTACACTATAAGTACACTTATTTTATAAAAATTTAATAAGGGGGAGTAAAATATGAAAAAAATCGAGTTATTTGATGAAAAAACAGGGTATGTGGTAAGAGCAATCCGTTTCCATAACTCAATAGCATTTAATGAATTTTTAAAAGGTTTCAAAGCAATGAGATACCCAGGTTATAGTTGGCGATATGTGAGGGGAAAAAATGAATGAAGCTTTTGAAAAGCACCAAGAAGAAGTAATAAACGAAATGCGTGAGAGATATCTTATTTACGCAAAGAAAAAGAAAAAAAGGATATGAAATTGTAGTTTGAAGGAAGGAAAAATGTCAGGAAAGGAATATTACAGAGATATGGAAAAAAGTGAAATCAAAGAAAGTAGTATAAGTTTGTTTAAAAAATGTTCATTATGTTCTGTTGAATCGGTTAATTTAACAGATTGTAAGTATTGTAAAGAAAGGTTTTGTAAAGACCATATCGAAGCAAAAACCATTAATGACTCATTAAAGAGTAAAAAAGGACATCTTTGTTCTGCATTAAATAAAAAACAAAAAAATATTGAAGAGGAAAAACAGTTGCCTGAAAAACAAAGCAATGTCGATAAAAAACAATCATTTTGGAAAAGGTTGAAATAAAATTGTAGTTTGGGGAAAAAAAATGAATGAAGCCTTTGAAAAGCATAAAGAAGAAGTAATAAACGAAATTCAAGAAAGGTATCATATTTACAAAAAGAAAAAAAAGATTATGAAATTGTAGTTTGAGGAATGAAAAATGGAAAAATGTAAAGTCTGCGGACGAGAAATGGTTCTTGCGAAACCTTATGGTGAAACATCACACGTAAAATACTTGCAATGTCCGAAGTGTAAGTGGAAAAAGTATGTATTGATGGAGAAAAAATGAAAAAACAATTAGTAATCATAGTAATTGCTTAAAATTGTGGATTGGAGGAAAGAAAAATATGGATATGGAAATGACAATAAACACAATAATAGTGGCAGTTATTATTGCTCTTTTACCAGTTTCATATCTTTTTGGCGGTGTGTTTGGATTAGAAGGTGTCATTGTTAATATGCTTATTATGGCCGGTTTGATATATTGGATTTTCTTTAACCTTAATGGAGAACGTATGGATGTAGCAACAGGATGTGTAGTAATAGGATGGACGGTTTTCATAATTATTTTGTATTCAATGGCTGGTACTATATGGGCACCAGTGGCACTTTTTGTTGTTGATCTTATTGCTTTTCCGTTGTTGTTTATGACAGCATTACGAACGTCAAACCTTAAAGGGCATTGGTTTGGTGGGAATCAGTAAGGATCATGGATAAATGTCCAAAATGCGGAAACAAATTGTAGTTTGAAGAAGAGGAGATAAAAATGAGTGAAGCTTTTGAAAAGCACAAAGAAAAAGTAATAAACGAAATGCAAGAAAGGTATCATATTTACGCAAAGAAAAGAAATAAAAGATTTTGAAATTGTAGTTTGAGGGAGGAAAAATGATGAAGAAAATAGTGATATTGTTAATTGTTTTAATGATGATTAGTGTAGGACTTTTAAGTGGATGTAATGAAGAAACCACTCCAAAAAATGGAGATACAAAACTCATTAGTGTAGAACCAATCGGAGGAACATATAACGTTAGTATTCTTCATTTGCAAAATTACTTCGATGGTAAGTGGTACGACGGTACTGAAATAAAATATACAAAAAATGGAAGAGAACATCAGGGTTGTTATATACCAAATATGAAAGAGACTCTTGATTGGATTAAAACAAATACAAGTGAGAATTGCACAATTTTAAGTTGGTGGGATTATGGTATCATGATTGAAGGATATGCAGAACGAAATGTGATTGCGAGATTTGGGTCTTTAGCCATAGCAGATACAATAGCTATATTCGGAAGTTTTGATGAAGAAGGTAAAAAGAAATTTATTGAAGAACACGAGTGGACTTCAAATGAAACCATAGAAGAACTCGCTATGGTGTTAACATCAACAAACATTTCATCAGATGAAACAAGAGTTATTATTCAGAAATACAGTGTGAGCTATATTTTTACTATTGATTATGATAAGAAAATTTTTAACATATTTTTAAATGCCGCTGGTAAAAATTCTGATGAATATATAACCGATGGAATATATAATGAAAAGTGTAATGAAACATTGATTTTCAAAATGTGGAACGATATTCCCGATATTTCAGGACTAGAACTAATCTATGAACACCCTCTTGCAGATGGAAGAATGGCCAGGATATTCAAACTTGTCAATTTTCTATTTGGAGCAAGTCCCATGGGAAAATGGAATAAATATGATCAAAGATATGCAGACAAATTAAAGCATGCTGGTATTAATTTTTCATATATAATTGCGTCTTGGAAAAGTATTGAGCCTGAACCAGGTGTCTTTGAATGGGGAGCAATTGATCAGTATCAAAATATTTCTGAACAACTTAAGAATGGATTTAAGTTAATGGGAGGGCTGGCTTTGTGGTGGTATCGTGGCAGTGGATTAAATGATCAGTTTTGCCCAACATATTTAGATGCATTAAATTTTGAAGAATTGAAAATTATAACATATAACCATATGTATGAATTAGCTAAAAAGTATAAGGATAAAATTAATATTTGGGAGTTTAATGAACAAAATTCTCTTTGGACAAATCCATTTAATTTAACATGGAGAGAAAAATTAGAAATATGTAAAGCTGCAACCGATGGTATAAAAGATGCTAATCCTGAAGCAAAAATTTTGTATGATTCCAATGCATTGCCTGAAGAATTTGGATTGCCGTCGTCAGTTAACATTGATGAAAAAGCCAATGGTGTTCAATTCCCTGAATTTCTACGAATGTTAGAAAAATACGGAATTTTATTTGATATTATTGGATTGGAATTTTATTATTCAGGGAAAAATAATGATGGATATATTCCACCATTATTAAGTATTAATGACCTTTCAGAATTAATAGATTTATATTCATCTTTTAATAAACCAATTTTTATAAGAGAGTTATCGGCTCCATCAAAACAGATTGAGGGGGTACCTATGTGGGATGGACCATGGAATGAGGAGACACAAGCAAAATATTTAGAACAAGTATATCGTATGGCGTTTAGCAAGGCTTTAGTCAAAGCTATCGTGTGGTCATATGGTGTTTCTGATGAGGACTCATATATTATTTCTGGCGGAATATTAGATGAAAATTTAAATCCAAAACTTGCCTATTTTAAATTAAAGGAAGTTATTACTGAACTTATTACTAAATAAACAACTTCAGGTAATTCTATGGCAGATTAAATTGTTATCACCTATAAGCAGCCCGCAACGGCAGATAACAGCCAGTTGCCGACTCCACTCGAGTACTCGTTCCGTCCAAATTGTCGGCAGTTTTTAGGTTTGATAGATATTTGTTAATTTTTACCATAGAATTTTGATATTATGAAAGCGCTTTTTAAAAAGCCGACAACTTCGGCAACTGGCAGACGTTAGGCGAAATTGGGCAAAGAAAAAAGTAGGTGATAAAATGGGAACATTTGATAGATTATCTGGAAAAAAGAAAAGAGCTTATGGAAAAATAATATGAAATTGTAGTTTGACGAAGTAAAAATCTACAATCGTGCGCTAACACTAAACGAAATCTCACACATATTTGACGCTGAAGACATATAGAGTAAAAACCGTCTCATACTATTTTTTTTATCCTAAATTATATAAAATCATCAGGATGAAAACACAACAAATAATATCATAAATAATATTAAAATAAATAGATTTATATATTGTTATTACATTAAAGTAAAGGCTCATGAGAAGAACAAGACGAAACCGAACAAAAAACTCAACTAAATTAGGTTTACTATTCATCACTTTACTTATTTCATTAGCTTGTGTAGGAACGAGTTATTCTCATTGGAGTGAGAATCTTTATATCCAATGTACGGCACGTACCGGAGAATGGGAGGTACCTGGTAAGACGATCAATCTACCAACTACGCCAGTTAATGCACGTTTTTACTATCCGCCTTACCACGGAGGTGTTGAGCACGGCAACGCCAGCTACTGGGATGTGAAGCTAAGCGGTATCCCAGCTGGTGACTACAATGTTCAAAACAATGTTTGGTATGATGACTGGTGCGTAAATCTATACAATTACACCTATGACAATCAAACAGTACAGGTTATCCTGTGGTCCAGCCTTGCTTATACGAATCCAAGTTTTCCTTCTTCATGTCTTGGCAATATCGGTAATGCACCTAATGGAATGACCTGGCCTTGCGTCAACTACATCATAAACCACAAGGGCAATGCAAACAAGGATCAGATCCAAGCAGCCATTTGGTATTTCATTGATGGTGGAGTGTTGCCACCACCAGGTTCAGTGGCCCGAGGACTCGTTGATAATGCAACTAACAATGTGCAAACATGGTACCCGAACTACCCACAGCATGGTGATATAGTGGCTGTACTGCTGTACACACCTATTTATCAAAGAACGTTCATAGAAGTAGACCCCTAGGTTTATCAACTTGAAAATTAAAGAAAACGGAAGGGAAGGATGTCATTTTTTTGCATATATCGATAAATAAAAGATTTAAATACAAAAACGTAATTGTTTAAGGCTGAGAGAACATGGGAAAAAACACTTATGAATATGTGATTTATGCCGGAGACAAACCTGTTTTAAAAGGCAAAAATCTGAAGAAATTACTCAAAGAAGCTAAGACCAAGTACAAAAGCAAAAAAATCTCCATAAGTTGGAAGGCCCCTGAGGGAGTTTTAATTGCATAAAGAGAGCTTTGATTATAAGGAGTGCGACAGCGGGATATTTGGAAAAGTAAAAAGACCGTTGATATTGATAGATGTAAAGTCTTCCAATGGAGAATGGATTCATCTCAGAGATGTCCTTGTAGATACCGGAGCCGACATTTCGATTTTACCGAGAGATGTTGGAGAACTTTTAGTTGAAGATATAACAAAGGGTAAAATCATCGAACTAAGAGGCATAGTCCCATATGCAAAATTAATTGTATTTATTCATGACATATGCTTTAGGTTAAAAGACAAAGAATTTTTCGCTCCTATAGCCATTGCAGAATCAAACGATGTGGTACCAATTTTAGGTAGAACAAAGGGATTGGATCTATTTGAGGTAGTATTTGAAAAAGGTAGAAAAACAACATTCTCCTAGATCAGATTCTTAGTTTATTTCTGCTATAAAAGAAATAATAAAATTGAGTACACTCCTATTTACCAAAAAACGTTCATTGAAGTTGATCCGTAGAGACCATAAATTTTTTTATTTAACGTATTCCACATAAAATCCTTTGTTTTCGAGCTTTTTCATTTTCGTATTAAACGCTTCTTTGAGATCCTTGTATTTCGTCGATTGTTTTGCTATCTCCTCATGGATAGTTTTGAAATCAATTGTTGTTTTTGTTAATAATAAGATGAGATCGTTTTCATCTCGCTCTCTCGGGGTGATACTTTTGAACAGGAAGATATCGTTGGGATCCAAACAATACACCTTGAGCTTTTTTGTTGAAAGGTTCGTTTTCACTGCACGATGTCGTATAGAATCAGATAGTTCAAATCTGTTCATGACATTTTTAACAAAAAGGTCAACCCAGAGTTCATTACCCTTATAGACGAAAAACGTCGCCTCCATTTGGAGCAATGGCGGAAAATATTGCTCAGCAGCTTCGTATCCTAACTTTGTTATCGCATTAAAGAAACCCGCGCAATCGTAGTTGTTTTTGAAGAGAACATCGATGTCTTTTGTTGCATCCTTGATTCCATAGTAGCTCATTGCACAACCGCCGATAAGGTAGATATCGATAGATTTCGTCAAACGCTTGTCTATCTGTACAAGTTCGTTTTTTATGTAATCCCACTTTTGAAAAGTATACGGCGATTTTTTCATAGTTAAGTTCCGTAGAGATCTTCTAATTCTTTAATATCTTGCATTGTTACTTTGGGTGTTTCTTTGTTTTTTGTGAAGAGATCAAGAATGAGGTTCATGGATTGAGGATCATAGTAGGTGCCTTTCTGCATGAACTCTGTTGGGTCTGGTTTGTGTTTTTTATACAGATATGCAAGGTAACGGAGTTGATTGGTATCGTTTTTTCTTGAGAGAACAGTAAGAAATGCATGGTCCCAAAGATCAAGTGTTCTTCTGGAAAATAGGTATACGTGTTCTGTTGGCATGAGCTTCATTCCATATCGGTCGAGTGCTGCTGCACCTGTTTCTATGAAATATTTATGGTGTAATGGTCGTTGTGTTTTTATTAAAAATTCTATGCCCTGCACCCAGATAAGACTCGCATTGTTATCTATAGATTCTATGATTTTTAATGCCCTGAATTCTTCGTACGCTCCGAGAAATTGAAGAAGTTCTCGTTGAAGTGTGTTGATTCCCCAGGTGCAGATGTGGGTTACAGTGTTGTCCTGATGTTTTGTGATAACGGCTGCTTTGTGGAGTTTTGAAAGATATCGCCGTGTATTACGTTCACTGAGTTGGTTGATTTCTTTTATCCATTTTACGGTGCTGCTGTTGTGGAGAATAGTGAGAAGAATATTGAGAGAGGTTGTGGTAAATACCTGCTCTTTGATGAGACGCAGTTGGTTTTCTATGAGTGTGTAGAGGTATGAAGAAACAGGCTGAGGGGATTGTTTGATGAGGAGGAGTTTTCCTTGTTGTTCTTTTGTGATAAAGCCTTGTTTTTCGAGTCGGTAGATACTGGTGTAGACTGCTTTTTGTGCGATGGTAAGGTGCATTTCTTTTTGTATTCTGTCGTAAAGCTCTTTTATTGTAATAGGATCATGTGCGAGGCGGAAGATAGTAAGGTCTAACTCATTCATATGTATGACAAAATTAGAGAATGATATTTAAATCTTTCTTTATTTTTGTCATAGTCTAACCAAAATTACGTGTCTGGTGGTTCTTACTAACGCAACTAACAATGTGCAAACATGGTACCCGAACTACCCACAGCATGGTGATATAGTGGCTGTACTTGCTGTACACACCTATTTATCAAAGAACGTTCATAGAAGTTGATCCGTAGATGCCAGTTGCTACTTAAAATGGTGCAAAGACTCCTACAAAATATAAGATAATCAACGAATCTTCTTTTTTTATTTTTTGTTGAAATGAAATCAGGGTAAAACTAACTTTTTTGATTTTGTCATAGGTTATTCGTTCCATAAAATTTATATAAAACCAGATGATATATAAAACGAGGTATAAATATGAGAAAAATAATATTGGTAATTGGAATAATTGCCTTGTTTATTGGAATGGCCTCATTTTCAGTAGCAACAAGTATCAAAAATAATCAGTTAGAAAAAAATGGTCCTGGATGGGAATATCAGATATTTGGGCGTATTAAAAGTTATGAGATTAAAGAGTTTAAAGGCCAACAATATGTAGAATGTAAAGCAATCATAGTTAGATCTATTTGGTTCAATGTTGTTCCTGGGCACCCAAATGCTATAATGCCAATGACTCTGCGAAATGGTCAAATATTTAATATTCCGTATGACAATGCAACTATCATCATTCACCCAACCATTATGGGCAACTATTTTATTATGGCAACAGGCGTATTAAACTAAATTGAGATACACCAGTCAAAATATTTCCTCTCTTTCTTTATTATTTTTTCCAGATTAACATCCGTTATCTGAGGGCTTAAAAAACGATTGTTAAATAGATTAAATCACTAGTAAGAAGAATTCCGAATTTATTTGGTCCATCAAACCAAATATTTCATAAAAAGTTTGGTCTGACAAACCAAATATTTATGAATGTGGTTAAAAAACATTAAATACCTTTATTTTAATTGTAGTCTTGTTGTAAGAGACTATGAATAAAAGAAGCCTTGAGAAATACATCTTTAAGTGGGCTTTGATGACATACTCGTGACAGAAGGATAAAGTTAGGCTTAACCAAATCGTTTATTAGCGGATAAGAAGCAAACCGAAAAATCTAAATTGCGTATAGAACTATAGCAAATTCTGAAAGGGGGACAGGCAAAAATGGAATCAGAGAACGTGAGTGGACAGAAAAATGTCTCACCAGATAGTCTCAGTTTGAAAAAGCCTTCTTACCATGGCGGAATGTACATAGCTTTGTCAATACTTGCAATTATATTCGGCTTCTTCCCCGGGATTTTGATTACAACCATTGATCTTTTTGCTCTTTTCTTTTTAGTACAATTATTTCTAGGAATATTCTTACTTATCATGGGTATATGGTTAAAAGTGAGGCCGAATCGCTATGTCTTGCTTTGTGCAGATATTGGGCTTTGCATTTTGGGAGTATGGGACCTTGTTTTTGCTTTTCAAGGCATCTTATTGGGTCTACCCGGGGGACGCTATTCTGGGCAGGGAACCACATTTTATGGGATCCTTTTCCTGGTTTGGTCTATAGCATTGCTACAAGAAGCATATACTGCCTTCGGAAGAAGTTATCGCAAACGGTCCACCTAATTCCTTTCCTCGATATTCTTAGTTGTTATTCTTCAAATGTTTTTTAGAGTTGGTTTTTTAAAGAAAGAGATGTTATTAAATTGTAGATTGAGGAAGGGAAAATTATGAGTAAATTCAAGGGCGGAAGAGATATATCTCCAGGAGATAAATCTAAGCCTTTAACAAAGAAGGAAAGAAAGGAACGTAGGAAAAAGAGAAAAGAAAAACATGTTTATGAATGAGTGTTTTTCAACACCTTTTTATCCTAACTGTTCCGAGTGGTTGGTTTTTTAAAGAAAGAAGAGATATTATTTTTCCATAAAGGCTATTGCTTTGGCTGGATTGAAATATAAACCAAGATTATGAACATGAAGAAAATCACAACCCAACAACATTTGCTCTGGAAATCGTGTAAGATCGACTTTTTTAGTAGGCGCTAAGACACTGATCTCAGGCATATAAAAACAAATAGGTTTCTTATTTTCATCTATCAAATAAATATTTACATTTTTCAACAAAAATCTTCTAAAAGAGTAACCAGCAAAAGTAATCGTAACATATTCTGATGCTAATGATAAAGATTTAATCGAAATTTTTAATACATCAATACCACTTGGAGTTATAACTGTCCACGGAGAACCACAATCAACCAAACTAAGAAGTTTAGAAGGGCGTAAGCGAGGTTTAATTATGGAAACAGGAGCATATACTGCTGGCCAACCGAAACGGTTTCTTACACGTAAAGGAATTTTCATAATATAGAAAGAATAGATGCTATACCTTTAGGCGGGATAGATGTAATAAAAGCATATTCTAAGATTTTTTTCTTTTCCAGCTCTTTAAGTAAATCATCAAGATTATCTTTTACTATGAATTCTTTTGGAGAGATTACAGCAATAAATTTTTCTCTATGATTTTTTTCAAATTCTTTAAAGTTAGCACTAAACCACTCCTCGTTTTTTTCATATTTTTCAAATGATTTTTGGAGTAATTTTAGATTCACTTCCATTTTTTAATCTCCTTTATATATATCTATCGTTATTTATATATCTTTCTTTTTAAAACTAATACTATAAATTATTATTTGTCTGACACATCACCTTGCATTGCCAAAAAACAATTATGTGCATATAAATATTGTCATACATTTGCTGTCTATTGTCATGCAAAGTAGAAAAACATTGACATAAAATAGCACAGTTAAAGAAAATGACAACGATCAGCACAAGAATGCGGATTAAGTAAGAATGCAAGAACGAGACAATAGTCTAGCACGAAATTTTATAAGGCTATGGTTGTTTTTAAATTGCAGTTGAGGGAGGAAAAGGATATGAAAAAAGAATTAGTAACCATAGGAATTACAACTATATTGTTTGCTATTGCTTTTAGTGGATGTGTAGAAAAAAATACAGTTACTGCTGAAGAGATAAAAGAAAGATTTTTACAAGCCTCAAAGAGTGTTACATCATATAAATGTTCTTCAAGTGGCACATATGCAATGACGACAATAAAAGAATCAACAAGCACAAAAGAATTCTTGCTCGTTCAAAGTGGTGAAGTAGATAATTTAAATAAAAAAATTAAACAATATTATAATACCACCTCCGAAGGTTCTAATGAAGAACATGTCATTTTCTACATGGTTGATAATGTTTCTTATTATGGAAATCAGACTAATGGAAACACAACCTGGACGAGCTCTTACGCAGGTTCAGAGATGTGGAATGCGTCTTCACTATTAGAAACGCTTACAATAATTCTTGAAAATGGAACTGTTCAGTTTAATAATACGGAATTGAAAAGATTATCTGATGAAAAAGTTGAAAACGTAGATTGTTACATATTACAGTTTACAGGTTTTCAAAATCAATCTGCAACTACTTCAAATGCATATAGTCGCATAGAATACGATATTAAGTATTGGATAGCAAAGGACACCAATTTATTAAAAAAAAGCTATCTTAAATCGACAATCGACCAAACTGGAGTTTATTCTTTTGGTGGTGCCAATCGTTCTATAGCCACTGGAGAAATGGAGACAATTTTTTATGATTACAATGTACCACTTAATATAGAATTGCCACCTGAAGCAAAAAATAACAGCCTTTGGCCAGGGATATCATACCCCCCCAATCCATAGCTAATAAACTCCGTTATCTGAGGGTTTATAAAGGATTATTTGATTTCAAATTGTAGTTTGAGGGAGTAAAAATCTACAATCGTGCGCTCACAGCTGATGAGATTTTCCACATATACAATGCAGAAGATACATAAAGAGATAACACCTCCATCTACCTGTGTGGGATCCATACTGTGGTCCTTAAACCCATAAAAACTCTCTTTTTTGTTTTATCCATCATGTTTAGCAAATATGGTTAGAAATACAGTTATAAACCAATACTTGTTTTGGATAAGTAGGTAGAAAAGGCAGCCATATCAGATTAAAAAAGAAGACACCTCTTGAAACTAGAATAGTAATAGTTCCAAATCACCGAGAAATACTCTTTTAAACAATTAGTTGTTACCAAGGTTAGGTAATAGAGTGTATACTCCAAAATATGGAATTTCAAATGATATTTTGAGGAATTTGAATAGAGTCAGTGCTGCTCATAATTTGATAGTTAATGCTCCTTTAATTCCAAAATGGGAGGCTAGATTAAAAAAAGAGGCGGTGATTAGAAGCGCCCATTTTTCAACTTCAATTGAAGGAAATAAATTAACATTAGATGAAGTAAAGGCGATATTTGAAGGTAAAAAAGTTTATGCAAAACAAAGAGATAAGCAGGAAGTTATCAATTATAAAAAGGTTTTAGAGTTTATAGATAAAGAACCTGAATTGACTATTGAAACAATTAAGAAAATCAATGAAATAACCCTTGAGAAGATGGATGAAGAAGGCAGAGGTGAATTCAGAAAAATCCAAAACTATATTGTAAGAGAAAAAGATGGAATAAGAGAAATTGTTTATACGCCGCCAGCTGCTTCCGAAGTTCCTATATTAATGCAGGATTTAGTCGAATGGATCAACAAATCAGTTAAAGAAGATGTTTCACCAATTATTATTGCAGGTATTGCTCATTATGAGTTTGTCAGCATTCATCCTTTTATTGAAGGAAATGGTAGAACGGCAAGAGCGTTGGCAACATTAATTCTTTATAAATTAGGTTATGATACGAAAAGATTGTTTTCATTGGAAGAATACTATGATCAGGATTTAACAAGATATTATTCTGCTTTGCAATCGGGGCAAAAAAACAGAAATGGAGAAGATTTAACTTACTGGCTTGAATATTTTACTGAAGGTATTGCTAGTGAGATGACAAGGATAGAAAAACAGATTTTGGATGTTAGTAGAGATAGAATTTTAAAAGAGAAAATAGGTCAGCTTGAGTTAAATTCCCGGCAGATAAAAGCAGTTGCTTACTTGCAGAAAAAAAGTAAAATAGCTCGATCAGAATATGTAAAACTTACTAAATGTTCACCAAAAACAGCATATACTGATCTGCATGAAATGCTGGATAAACGGTTAATCAAACAAAAAGGCGGTGGAAAATACACTTTTTACGTGTTGGCTCACGTGTAATCTTGCGTGTAACTTGCGTGTAAGTCGCAGGTAAAACAATAGGTAACTATTTAGCCATTTGAATTAATCTTTGTTATTGTTGCCATAGCATTGGTGTTTTTCTGGAAACGAAAAAGAAAATGAATAATCATCTCTTGATAGTTTGACGGAGTAAAAATTGGAAACCCACCCAACTTTGTAGGACAATGGTACCTAGAAACACCAACACCACTCAAATGGACCCCATAAAAACCTTACCTTAACAGATTCTTATATAACACAAACCGATAATTTTATAACAACAATAAAATTTATATATTCAAATAATATTTTGGTTTGGGGAGAACTTAAATATAATTACTATATTGTCCTGGGAACAAAACAAACATGTGGCCTATAATACTAACACTACTAATCGGAATATACCTAATAATCAACCTAGTGCTACCCAGTTTATTCACTGGAACAATAGAAGCCTACGTAATAAGACCTATACTCTGGATAATACTAGCAGCAACAACCTTTTTGATTGCAAAACAAGAAGGACTAAACATCTGGAGCTACAATAAAATACGCAGATGGCAAATCGGAAAAACACCATTACATGCAGGTTTACTTCTAGGAGGCTTTCAAATATCACTCCTTATCATGGCAGGAATATTCGCAGGATTCGGACAAAACCCAAACATAATAACACCTACAACTTTCTTCATCTTCCTCCTCTACATCTCATCCATGCTATTTGGCGTAGAACTAACCAGAGCCTACCTAATCAAAAAAGGAACACAAAACACCAGAAAAAGCGCCACACTGATCATAGCCTTTGTTGCGATGCTTTTTATAATCATACAAATCAGACTTATCGACATAACTACCCTCAGCTTAGCTGAACCAGTTGAACTAATCAGATTCATGGGAGAAAAAATCATCCCTCTACTAGCAATGAGCCTCTTCGCATCATACCTGGCATTCTACGGAGGAGCACTACCAGCATTAGCATACATGGGAATACTAAAAGCATTCGAGTTCTACTCACCAATACTACCAGACCTGTCATGGATAACCAAAGCATTCATAGAACTCATAGTACCAACAATAGGATTCATACTAATACAACAAAACATACAAGAAGCATTCCATATCAAAAAACCAATAAATAAACATTTAAAGAAACGTGACCCAACCATAGGATGGGCAGCAGTAGGAATTGTTGCATTACTCCTCGTCTTATTTTCATTTGGATACTTTGGCGTACAACCAACCGTCATCTCAAGTGGTAGCATGCAACCAGCAATCGGCACAGGAGACATCGTATTAATATCAGAAGTACCACTAGACACACTAAAAGAAGGAGACATAATACAATACAAAATGGACAACATGAGCATAGTCCATAGGTTACACGAAATCAAAGAACTAAAAGAAGGATCACCACTCCTACTCATAACAAAAGGGGATGCAAACAACGAACCAGATGTAGACCCAGTAACGCCAGAACAAGTCACAGGAAAAGTTGTATTCACCATCCCAAAAATAGGATGGATACCCATTATAATAAAATCACTATTCAAAGAAATCGGACTCAATATATAATAAAAAATATGAGAAAAAAAGAAGGATAAAAATATGAAAAAAATAAGAGCAAGCAAAAAAGCAAAAGCAAAAATCGGAAGGATAAAACTGCAGAGAACATTAAGGATATCTGTGATTACCATACTGGGCATTCTCCTTATACTGGCAGCTTACGCCACTTATGCAGCATACCAACAACCAACTACAAAAGAACAGACAAAACCAGCTGTCTCATACATACACACAGGCAGATTTGATTACCAGGTATACCTCAAACCCAACATCCTATACAACAACATAACTGTCATGTACCCAGGACAAGGCACATTCTTCAAAAAACTAATCGATCACATAAACGCAACATTCACATACCAATTCAGCGCAGATAAACCAGTCATAATAAGCGGAACATACAAACTAACAGCACAACTTACAACAAACCTATGGACAAAAGAATTTACAATCATACCAGAAAAACAATTCAACAGCACACCATTAACAATAAACTTCCCAATAAACTACACATACTATGAGGAATACCTGCAAAAAATCAACGAAGAAACAGGAACAATAGCAACAGAAATCAAACTAAACATACAATGCATGGTTCTACTATCAGCCCACACAAATGAAGGAGATATAAACGAAGTATTCTCACCCTCAATACAAATACCATTGGAAGGAACTTCTATAACCGTGGAAGGAGAACTAACACCAACCCAACCAGGCTCAATAGAAACCACGATACGGGTAACACAAAAAAGTGTACTAGAACAAAGAGAAAACATGGCAAAAGCATCCATCATAATCACAGCGATAATCCTAGTTTTCATCGCCATAACAAAAACCAAACTTGAAAAAACAACAATAATTGAACGTCAGCTGAAAAAATTAAACAAAAAATACGGAGAATGGATAATAGAAACCAACGAGTTACCAACATCCAAAAAACAAGGTGAATCCGTTATAGTACAATCAATAGATGATCTAGTAAAAATCAGCGAAGAAACCGGGAGACCTATCATACACTACAAAGATCCCTTATTATCAAACCTTGAGGAACAACACACATTCTATGTATTCGACGATGAAACACACTACAAGTACACACTACAAAACACCATAACAAAAACAACCAAATGCCCAAAATGCTCAACAACAATCACATTCAAAGGCCATCTAGGTCAGAAAGTTGATGTTACCTGCCCAGCCTGCGGTAACAAAGGATTCGTAAAAATAAAAGAATAAAAAAGTTAGAACAAGACCATGACCGAAGAATGGAAAATCATCGACGAAAAAAGAAAAATAAAAACAATAGCAATAATAGTCACACTAATAATAATCGCCACAGGCGTATCAGCCCTGGCGATAACATCAGACTGGACAAAAGGTATACAAACACAAAAACCACAAGAAGAATACACCACATACTATACATCGATAACACCACAAAAAGCACAAGAACTAATAAAAAACGAAACCAACCTACTAGTAGTTGACACACGAGGCTGCGACTGCGACTACAAAGAAGGGCACATACCATTTGCAATCTGGGCGACATACGCCCCAAATTTTTACAATACAGCACATAACCTACTCATATACTGCGAAGACGGAGAATCAAGCAAAACCTACTGCGAACAACTAATCGGCCACACATACGGAGACATATACCATCTAGAAGGCGGCATCAACGCCTGGAAAAACGCTGGATACCAAACAATAAAAGGTCAAAACCAATAAAACATAAAGAGGCTTGCGGCCTACACCCAGCACCTTCCATTAAAAGATTAATAGTTCTGTTAATTGAACTATGGTTTTATATATTGAACGTTTAGATTTCTTTGTATATATTTTTTCTGTGACCAACCATTAAGACTAGGATAATAAGTTTTTCTTTTTTTATATCGAGAATAACTCTATAATCACCAACTCGAAGTCTATATCCAGGATCATCTATAAGTTTTGTTATGTACGCTTCGGGTCGTATTCTAATTCGTTCTAAAGATTTGATTATTCTTTCTTGGTCGTTTTTTTCAAGTTTTTTCAGCTGTTTTAAGGCTTTATCAGTAAAAAAGATTTCGTACGTCATAACCCCAGCTCTTTCTTAACCTTAGCAAGGGTATGAACTTTACCTGCTTTAATTTCAGCACGTGCTTCAGATAACTCTTTTTTTGTTTGTGCATTTAATTCTTCATTATCTTCTATCATGTCCCAAATAACCTCTTCATAGGTTTCTTTATTGAAAAATTTCCTTTTTAATAGTTCTTTCTGAAGTCTTTTACTGATTTGGATTGAAGTGTCCATAGTATATTATAGTATGTTATAGCATATAAATTTTTCTGTGCTCACCATATTTTTTGTTTTTTCTGTCTTCAATTTATATAAAAATTTTTCATTTTCTCCTGTTATAAAGGGGCTTACGGCCTACACTCAGCAATTTATGTTTCCTATTTATGCTTTTTTTCCACAAAATATAAATATTAGTTAATATCATATAGTTATTAGTTAGTAACTGTTGGTGATTAATATGTCAAAAACTATCCAGCAATATAAATTGGAGCATTCTCCTACCCTAAATACTGTTCTCATGGTAGAAAATGCACTCAAAAACATGAACGAAAGCGTGATTACCATTGCAGATCTTAAAAAGATCCTTCCAAAACAAGTAAACCACAACACATTGATTATCATCCTTGCATATCTTGAGGCAAGCAACAAAATTGCGGTTACCTTAAAAGGAATTACATGGATATACAATCCAAATCCACGATTAAGAAAAGCAATTTCTGAAGGTCTTGAGCTATGAAGAAAGTACGTGTGATTCTCTCTCCAGAAGCAGAAGAAGTCTATAAGCATTTGAATGAAGAAGCACCGACATCAAAGAACGAACGCATGATTCTGAATGCAATCAATAAAAAAGTAGAATTAATAAAAATAAATTCACATTATGGTGATCCGATTGCTAAGAACTTCATACCCCAGGAATACAAAGACAAATATAACGTAACAAATTTGTTCCGCGTAGAGCTTCCTAATTTTTGGAGAATGTTATATACATTGACAGATGGAGAATCAAAAATAGAGATCATTGCTTTCATTCTTGATTTGATAGATCATCCAACGTATGGTAAAAAATTCGGATACAAAAAGAGATGAACGGCTTACGGCCTACACCCAGCAGTATATTAGTTAGATTGAATTGGCTAAGGATAAAATCAAAAATAATAAACGAGGCTTAGAGAGCTATACCAGCTTCGTAATTATACCAACTGGTTCTCAAAAACTTAAGTGAATCAAAATAGATCTGAGGTAGATAGTTAAATCCTGATGCAATTCCTACCTCGATTTTATGTCCCGCTTCATCTATTTTACGTTTTTGAAAATTTGTATGAATTGATGAATTTTGATATTCAAGTAATAATTTTTCGTGATTCTCACATGCAATTTTGCATTTTGAAATTGCATTCTGTAACTCATTTATATTTGAAGTAAGTTTAGTTTTTAAAATTTCAATTTTTCTAATAAACTCTTCATTTTCTAACAATGGATATATTTTTTCTATAGCGATTAGCGATTTTATTGTGTTGTTTAAATATCTAATAAAAAAACCACCTAAGCAATAATTTGAAAAATAGTTTGGATAATAGTAAAAAAGAGATTCAGATTCATTAATACCCATATCTTGTTTTATTTGTTCAATGATATTTAGATTGCTGTTAATTTTATTGATTAGGTCAAAAGTATCTATAATAGTTTTATTAATTTCTAGTTTAATAAAATCAAAGACATCGCTCTGAAAGTCTAAATTATTAGACAGATTTAATGTTTGAGACTTTACATAAAAAATGAAAGACAAATTTCTTGATTGGTGCAAATCTATCTGCATAGTTTTTTTAGATGTTATATAATAAAAGGCATTAACGATAAATTTTTTACCATTATATTGAAGGTCTATTTTTGCTCCAAAAGGATTTGTATCTGGATCTCTTATTTCATAATGTGGAGAAAATAATACAACTTTTCCTTTACCAAAATTAGATGAAACGCAACTTGGTTTACCTCCCAAATCACTATCGTTTTTAAACTCTGCAATAACATTTACATCTTTTCCAATATATCTAAATGTTGGACCTGTACTAAACCCCTTAACCGTGATCTCATCCACTCCATAGGTTACAGGATGGGTATGGTTGGCAATACGCTCCTCAAGATAGGGAGAAGTTACTCCGGCACCAGTAAGAAAATCTGTAATTGCTAGAAATCCAAAACTAGGCAGATTTGGATTTTGCACCCTTCTTTTAGAATATACTATTGGCGGAGATCCGCGTGACGCCATTGTGACAGCATAACAAGATCCGACAAATCCTCCGCCGTTTCTTACAAATTTTCTTATTGCATTTGTTCTCTGTGAGTATGAATCTATAAAAATATCTAAAAAACTATAAGATGATGGATAATAACCATCATAACCTGGCCATATAATTAAATTGTATGCGGTATTGTTTAGCTCTTTAGATACAACATTATTATTCAGGATTTTAAAGTTGAGAAAACCACACTTTTCTGCCACATTCAAATACCAACTTTCGCAACATGTGAGGAAATCCTTATATTGAGCCATCTTGACATCAGATAACTGATACGCCGGAGTATTTAATTGCTCCATTAGTTCATAAACTGATATTTTTATTGTGCTGTTTTCTTCAATTTCGCTGCTATAATTATAGTCACATACGATAGCTACTATCTTTTTATCCTGTGTATTATTTCCTGTGAATGGGATTATAAATGTTCCTCTTTCAAAAAACATCCCCTGTTCAATCATACTGTCTATATTTTTGATAGATACTGTCATGTTTGTTGTCATCCAATAAACCGGGATCTGCTCTCTTAAAAGATCATTGATCATGTGCATTGTTTTGCAGTATATCTGATTCCCCAAACTTAGGTTCTCACATCTAACCAAAGGTACAATAAAACCATAGCACAACTGATCTTCCCCAAGTTTTGGATCGCCAGCATTACACTGACTTATAGACAACGTTATAAAACATATAACCGTTAGAATAGCTATTGTTTTTTTATTCATCCCTTTTCTATACAATCTATATTTCATTCTAATGTGCCTCTATATATATTATTATAATGGTATGATATATATAAATATGGTGCAGAAATGGAGATTTGTAAGACCTATTTCTTTTAAAAACCATTTTCACAAGATTAATTGAACAAAGAAAGGAAGAGGAATCCCATCTCAGCTCCATAGAATAGTGGGTAACGGGTCACATTGCATGTATTATTACGGCTTCGAAAAATCTGATTTTTTCCCGTTTTCCAGGAATGATAAAGAGGCTTACGGCCTACACCCAGCACCTTCCCCGCCTTCAAGGTTGTCCCTTCTGGAAAAAAAGATAGAAACAATTTAAACCTCTGCATCGCAGCACATGCTGCGGTATGGGGATTTATCTTTAGAAAAGAGTGAGTCTCAATAAACACCAAATTTTTTTAAAGTCAATTGGCCGGCATCTAAAAGAGATAACAACTTCGGTCATCTTCTTCTTTGTTTACGTTTGCAAAATCTCTACAAGAAGCTCTTTTTTATCTGTCAACCTCTATGCTTTAAAGGAAAAAAACAGGATTTATAAACAACCAGTTGTTTCCAAATTATAGATTGGGGGGGGAAAGAATATCCTCTATCATGTGGAGAGATGATCCTATGAAGGAAGAAACATATGGAATGATTTGGGGTAGTGTATTGCTTGTTTTGGGCTTAGTCATACTCCTATTTGTCTTTTTAAGTGCGAACGAGATAGTTCAAAATCCAGTAGAGAAACTTGACAAATGGGTGCCAGAGGAGATAAAAGATCCGACTGCGTTCTTTAGCTGGAGTTCCAATAACGCGTCTGTCTATTTCAATGATGCTTCTATTAAGGGGAGTGGAGAGATTGCCAGTTGGCAATGGAATTTTGGAGATGGCTCCTCGAGTAATGAGAAAAATCCTAGTCATCAATATTCTGGGTATGGGGATTATACTGTTGTTTTACAGGTGGAGGATGAGAACGGCAGGAGCGATGGTGCTGAGACAAGGGTTTCCATTAATGAGAAGTCGAAGTCTAATGAGGGGCAAACCCAAGCAGGTGCTTCCTTCGACCTTGGACTTGACAACGCACTTAAAAGATTTGCCATTATAGCTCTTCTTGTAAGTAGTTATGCTGTGATAGTAATGATCGGTGGGAGGTTAACATTGGCTGGTTGTCGTTTATTAAGACCGGTTCCAAAGAATGTTAGATTAAAGATAAAATCTAGTGATATGGAGCTTGAGACTTTATCACAGCAGAAAAATGAATTCAATCTGGATAAAAGTTCTCAGAGAAAAGATAAAAAATCATGGTTTAGAAAAAAATAGATTAAATGTTGAAATGAAATCAATTTATTTCTAAGTGCCATTTATGGAAATATTTATACCCGCGAGATTATTCATTTTTTAAAAATTAGATTAAAAATAATCTTTATTGGGAAGAATAAATCTTATGAAACGAAAAATAGTATCGATAGTTTGCACACTAGTATTTCTAACTTTAATAGCAAATTTTGGAACCGCAAGCATTATTCCAAACATGCCAAGTAAACCTGAACTGTTAAACTATATGATTGAAGGAAAAACAAATACATTATGTAATTACACCGTTAGATCCACAAGCCCGGGCAACAAATCTATAAAATATGTTTTTGATTGGGGAGACAATACAAACACGACAACAGGGTTTTTACCCAACGGCACGGCAACAACACAGAACCACACATGGACAACCGCTGGCGTATATGATATGTGGGTGGAAGCATTTGATAATGAGAGTGTATCCTCGGAAAAAACATACCTAACTATTTTAATTGATGCAATCTACGTCACAGATAAGGGCTATCTAATCGATGAAAATAGCAACGGAACATATGATATATTTTATAGCAATACAACCAAGAACGAAACAACCGTTCAAAAACAAACAAACGAAACCTATTTGATAGACAGCGACGGCGACAGTAAATGGGATTACGTCTATGATCAAAATACCGGTGCACTTGCCCAATATCCTTCAGGAGAAGAGATGCCAGGAGAAGCAGAACCAACTAACGCATTATGGTATGCGTTGACTCTGGGTACGATACTGGGAATAGCTCTACTGGTTGCAATCTTTTTGACATATGAAAGAATCAAAAAGAAATAGCCAACGAAACCCAAAGGGAAAAGATAAAAATAGGTACTGTTTTTCCTTCCTTTGCTTAACTTGTAAAAATGAAGGTGGAGGAAATTATATAACATAATTTATAATATGAGAAAGATTTATATTTTAAAAACTATCTGAACAAAAATCTTTAGAAAAAAAACAGACTAGAAATATTTTTTAAAAGATTAACAATTTTGACAGAAGTAATGATAAATACAACCATGTCAGGATTTATATCTAAAATTTTTTCCATATAATAATGATTATTTTTTAGTAATATATAGAACAAAAATATATATTATAACAATTTTTTGTCAGATAAGATAAGCAATAGAATATTGTTCTATAACAATATATCATGTCACTATATAAATATAATTATAATTATAGGTTTCAATACCAGCATTCTACCTGGTAGAATAAGAGGCAAGAGGTGTTGCTTTGTCGGCACGCGTTGAAATATGTGAAAAATGTATTCAACAGATGAAGATGAATGTGGGCCTACTGGGCCAGTGAATAAATAAGATAAAAAGGAGGCAAAATTATGAAAAAAATTTTACCAATATTAGTTGTCCTAGTAATGATTTGTGCATCGGTACCTATAGCATTTGCTAGTGTATTACCAACTGATCAGCCAATTGATGATGCAAATCCAGCACCTAATGTCAATACACAAGTCACGATTGGTGGCGGTGGCTCTGGAGGCGAAGTACATACAGGTGATGGAGGGGGAACACAACAACAATCATCAGCCAACAAAGATCCGATAGCAAATGCTGGCGGACCTTACAATGGCCTTGTAGACAAACAAATAACATTCAATGGCTCTAAAAGCTATGATCCAGACGGAAATGTAACGTCATGGAATTGGAATTTCGGCGATGGAACCAACGGAAACCAAGAAACTGCATCACACATATACAACGAGGCTGGAAATTACACCGTAACTCTCACAGTTACAGACAACGGCGGAAAAACAGGTTCAGATACTACTAAAGCATATATTATGGAAAAGCCAAACAACCCACCCACAAAACCAGAGTTTAAAACCTATACAACAACAGGAAAGAAAAACATTTCATACAACTACCGTGTCGTCTCCACAGACCCAGATGGTGACAAAATAAGCTATACATTTTACTGGAATGATAGCACAAATAATACAATAAGTGGTCTTTTACCAAATGGTACCATTTGCATTGAGAATCATACATGGACCTCAGCAGGAATATACAATATCTGGGTAGAAGCAACCGATAACCAAGGCAAAACTTCAGAAAAAACCTATCTAACCGTTTTAATAGATGTAATCTATGTTAAAGATGTAGGATATTTAATCGACAGCAATGGCGACGGTATATACGACCTATTCCACAGCAATGAAACTGGAAACGAAACAGCAGTTCAGCAAATGGCTGATGGAAGATACCTACTAGACATTGATGGGGGCAACAGTCTGGATCACATATTTGATCCTAAAACCGGAGAATTGATAACCTACACGCCCCCCCTAAACTCAGGCAATATATCAGAAACTAAAAATTGGACGTATTTCCTGCTTTGGCCAATATTACTTATTTTTGTTATAATTGTGCTGTTACTAATTGCAAAACGCAGGAAAAATAAAGAAAAACCTGTAAAAGCGCCATACGCATCTTCAACTCCAAACATAAAAATGGACAATGCGACAATTAAAGAAGTCGAGGCTTTCATCGACAGTTTGCCATTTGACTCAAAACAGATAAAAGATGAAGGAAAAAAACCAAACTCCAAGCCAAGATATAAAAGAAAACCAGAGACAGATTTAGCCTAAGGCTATGATTTTTTCTTCCTGGTTTTTATCCTGAATTTTTTAAAATCAATATCAACGGAACTGATAAATCTCCAGATATCTGGTAAAAGATCATCTAACATTTCAAAAGAAATCCCGATAATTAAGGCATTACTCTTTGAATAAAGAAAGAATTTCATCACCGAACAAAGATCATTTTCTTGGTTCGAGAAGAATTTTCTTCCGCTTCCCATCAATTGTAACAAGAAAATCCTCAAAAACAGGAACCATACCGATTAAAATAGAATCTAACGTTTCAAGAACGCTGATTTCAACATTTGTATAGTTTACAAAAATACCGCCTCGCCCCAGATTGAAATTTGCTGTAGTTGTGTATACATCGACTTCCCCGCCAGCAGATTTACCTTTTTGTGGTCTCTTTTTCAGATGAAGATCTAATTCATCGGCAAGCCATTTAGGGATCGCGACGGTTGCAGCGCCAGAATCCAATATTGCATCATTAAATGTCTGCGTTGGGTTACCATCTCTATCAAAAAAATTTACAGGCATCTGGGGACAAATATTTGTATAATGATAACTCAATTTTCTTAAATTTGTCACTGTCATACTCTAAAAGAAACATAATCCTTGTTCTGTTTTCTTTTCGATAGAAACTTTTCCAAAAGGATATTTTCGTCCTTTTCTAACGACTTCAGTAGGATTATTACTAGAAAATATAACCCTGCGATGTGAATCAAGTAATATCCATTTATTCTCAAATTTTTTCGATACCTGTTTTCTTTTCATTTACAATCATCCACTATATTATATCCTTATAAGAATGGTATGTATTTAAAATTTTTGTCAATTTTTCACCCAGAGACAGATTTAGCCTAAGGCTATGATTTTTTCTTCCTGGTTTTAATCTTCAATTTTTTCTTAGGACCAATCTCATCTAAAATACTAACGTCTCGCTCTTTTTCCGTTCTATTCAAATTAACCGGTGGCGCTGCAGAAAACAATCGATCAAAAATATCTTTTTTTGAATTAAACCAGTTCTGCCAGCCATTTATCTCTTCTTTGAGTTTAGCGCATTCGTCATCTCTTTCCTTAAAAATATGATGTAACTTTAAAAGCCGCTCCTTTTCTATTTCGTACTGCCTAGATATCTCGTTATATTTCTCTTTGTACTCTGCATAGCTTCCGTATTCCTTTAACTTTTCAATCATTTTTTGCGTCAAATCTATAGTTTCATTTTTAGTATCAATCTCTTTTTTCAAAGATTGAATTTCTTTTTCCAACTTATATAAAACCGCCTGTAAAGTTTTATCCTTCATTTAATCTCTCCCCAAACATCGTAACAAATACCTATTTATAAAACTATATTTTTGTTTAAAAAAGATAAAACCTTCAAATTGCTTCTTTTTTGTACTTGTATTTCTTCCATACGAAAGAAATAACAAGGGTTACCAGCAGGCTAAAAACAAGTAATAGAATTGGAGCAGCACAGACCTCTGCATGGTTCAATTGATAGAGCGAAGGTTTTATACGTAGAACTATCCAAGAAAAGAACCACTATCGCAAAGACCAGTGAGTAGATTGATGAGGATCTGATTTATTTATACTCTTTGCAGATTTGTCACTGTAGTGTCAAAAAGTCAAATTTATTGTGGAAATTGTCACTCTTTTATAATCCTATTTTTCTCTAAAGATAAAAAAAATCATAAAATCTTTAACACCAGAAGATATTGTCGTTGTAGGAAAGTAAAGTTGGAGGTGAGGAGAAATATGAAAGAAAATATTAGTACAGGAATTGCTGTTTTGGCAATTGTTATTTCTATAGCAGCGATTGTCTCAACAGTTATTGTGAAGCCAGTGTCGACCATAGATGCCAATAGTGTTGGTGGAAATGAACTAGCAGATAATTCAGTAACTGGTAGTAAAGTTGCTGACGGTACACTTACTGATGCTGATATTAGTGATACCGGCATCTCTAAAATCGCGGATGACGCTATTACAAGCACACAAATCGCCAGTAGTTCGATAATGTTGGAGCATCTTACTTCTGCTGTAATTGCTGCGATGACGGGCGTAGTTAACATTGCAAATAACTCGATAACAGGTGCGAAGATCGTTGATGGAACAATTACCAATGTAGATATCTCTGATAGTGCAGATATTGATCCAAGCAAAATTCTTGGTACAGCTTGGACAGCTACAAATGATGGTTCTGGTAGCGGACTTGATGCGGATACATTAGATGGAATCAACAGCGGAGAACTCATTAGAAATGACGGCGGTACGGCCAATTATATCCCCAAATTTACAGGTTCCACTACTATTGGTAAATCGGTAATATATGAAACTGCTGGAGGCAATGTGGGCATTGGCACGACGAGTCCTACTCAGAAATTAGAAGTCAATGGGGAAGTAAAAGCATCTGCATTTATTGGAAACGGATCAAAGATAACAGATATCAATGGAACGTGGGGTGAAGAAAATAATTGGTATAGTACTTCTGGAAAAGCATTAACAACAGAAAGCTATGTTCACATTTACAAAGGCAATCTTTTACGATTTTGGAGTTCATCTAATTCTTTAGTTGGAAATATCTATGGTTCTGCTACTAGCCCAGGCCAATTGCGAATTCAAGCAGATAGTGGAGGAGATGTTGCAATCGTCAATGATGCAGGTAATGGATTAATCGTAAAAGATAACGGCAACCTCGGTATTGGAACGACAAATCCAACAAGCAAATTACATGTGATTGGGAAAGGCACTTTTACAGGTGGTGTAGACCCACCATATGTATCCTTCAGCAAGGAATCACACGAGAGTATAAGACAATACGCTAGAGATGTAGAGGATCACGAAGAAGCTATGCAATTCTGGAACGGAGAGGCACATAGAATGGAAATCTATGTTATCAGTGAAGATGCATTTTACACACTTACGGGGGATTTGGTAGAGGAGTAGCACTCAGAATCGTTCTTAATATCTCTCTTTTTTTTCTTTATATTTTTCTTATTAACAAATTTTTAACTAAAAATAAAGACTAAACACCTTCTTTTTTGTCCTTGTATTTCTTCCATACGAAAGAAATAACAAGGGTTACCAGCAGGCTAAAAACAAGCAATAAAACTGGTGTTACAACATTTTGTAAAATCTTAAAATCAATAATGAATAACACACCAAAAGAAACAAGCATGATACCAGACAGCAATTTCAAAATACGACCCTGCCATTCGCTAAGTTTCCAACGACCTAAAGTAAAAACAAAAATAAGCACGATGATTATAAGCGGAATCACATAAATTACATTATAAAAAAAGATGTACAAATAGGATTGAAGCATAGGTATCTTATAAGCAGTTAACTGTCTTGTAAAGACAAGAGGAAAACCAAGAGTGCAGAGGAGCTCATAAAAATTAACAATAGCAGCAAGAACAATCGCACCAGAAATTACTAATATGATTTGGGGTGTTTTAACAAGATCTCTCATCCTCTTGAACAAACCAAGCCGCTTTTCTTCAGGAATACTTAACGATACGCCCTTTTTGAAAAAGAAGAAATCCTTGATACTTAAAGCACCAAGAGTTAGGGCTATACAACCAGCAATAATCGTAACAATATCAATAAATATGTTAGTCAACAGAAAAGTGTTATACAACACAAACATGAAGGCATAATACCACAAACCAGAAAAAAAGACAAATATACCACCAACCAAGACCATGCGTTTACGTGATCTAGTATACAACAATAGATTCAAAAGAAAAATCAAAATAAAAAAAGCGCAAGGGTTAAAACTGTCTAAACCAGCCAAAACAATCGTTAGAACAGGCAATGAAAAACCTGAGATATCTAACCTAAAGTGCCAAAATAAAAAATTTATCGTTTCAATATTTTTGTCAACTGTTATATTCGGTTTTATTCCTGCGAGATATGCATCAATTACGTTCCGCATGTCATCAACAGTTATATTGGCTTTAGGAAGTACTGTTTCATCAGATGAGTTGTTTATGACTACAAACGGGTAATTATTAATGATTGATTTATATTCTTCAAGATATTTTTTATATTCTTTCTCGTACGCAGGGTCATTATACTGTTTTAATCGAATCATGACTGTGTCGTTGTAAATCTGATCAATAGTCCATATGGCACCATCTTTTTCTAGGGGTTTTACGCAAGAAGGACAGTTTTTGTTGTAAAAATAATCTAAATAAATTGTTTTTCCTTCAGCTAAAACAGGTTGTGTGATTAATTGAAATACGATAAAAAATAATGTAACAATCAGTATTTTTTGTAATTTTTTCATCATATTAATTTTTAATGCAAATAATGATTTTGAATAAAAATGTATTCATGAGTGAATAATAGAGATTTTTAAATAATAGGAACAGATTACGTGTGTTAACAAGTATCTTAGGGGAGTAGAAAAAATGAGTAATGAAAAGGAAGAAAGATGTGTTCTTACAGGTGTTATAGAAACGGAACTTGAAATATTGAAGCGTCATATTCATATGCTCAAAGTATTACAAGAGAGCCAGCCCATGGGAATAATAAAACTGTCTGAACTTACAAAGTACCCACAGCACATGGTTAGATATTCGCTGAGGATACTGGAGCAAGATGGACTTATAGAGCCATCAGCTCATGGAGCCGTAACAACAGACAAGGTAGCAAAAACCATAACTTTACTTAAAAAGACATTGAAGAGAATTGGCGATACATCTGAAGAACTAGCAAAATCTCTCTAAAATTTAGCATCAAAATTTTTTGTTGTTGCCGCGGTAACTCAGTCTGGGAGAGTGCACGGCTGAAGACCGTGATGTCGGGGGTTCAATTCCCTCCCGCGGCATCTGTTAATCAATAGTAGGGCTATTGTCCCTTTATTTCCTTTTGGTATTACCCACGTAGCACCATTGCAAATCACGTTCTTTGATTCTTTCAAGAATCATTTCAATGTCGCTTTTGGTTGTAACACGTTGGACATCATGTTTTAGCTCTTTTAGATAGAGAGTTGAGGGAAAATATTTTGGAAGAATTTTACGCATATGAAGCACGCCTCTCCGTTCCCCATAATGATTGCAAAGTTCTTGAGCATGTTTGGCGCAGACTTCCTTCTTTTCCTGAAGGGTGGGCAAGGAAAACGCTGCTCCAGAAAGAGCACAGCAAATTTCAGAGACGAGCCATGGATTTCCCATGAGTCCTCGTCCCGGCATCACCGCAGCAGCACCTGTTTGAATAAGAACAGTTTTAGCATCTTTGCCAGTAAAAATTCCGCCATTTGCGATAACAGGAACAGAAACACACTTGACGACATCGCTGATGGTCGATAGATCAATAGGGGATGAAAACTTTTTTTCGCCAGTGCGACCATGAACCGTTAGTGCAACAGCACCCGCGGCAACCAACTTTTGAGAAAGAGATAACGCGGTAACTGCTTTCTTAGATGATCCAATGCGTAATTTTACTGTAACTGGAAGATCAACTGCATCGGAAACAGCTTTTACAACGGCACAGGCACGTTGTTCATCATTCATAAGAGCGACTCCTTCGCCACGGGACGTTACTTTCTTTATCGTGCAACCCATGTTGATATCAACGTAATCAAATTCAAGATCCTCGACCATTTTTGCTGCCTGAGCCATACTGGCTGGGTCTTTTCCCAGGATCTGAACGCCCTGAACGTATGAGCCGGAAACGCGTTTTATCATCTGAAGGGTACGTGGATTTTGATGTAGTAGCGCTCGTGCATTAACCATCTCTGTCGTAAGAAAAGGAGGGTTAAACGCAGCAAGAATGATGCGGTACGGATAATCAGTAAATCCTGTAAGAGGTGGAAGCATGAGTTTTGTCTTGCGCAATCGTTTGACAAAGAGTGATGGCTTCATAGTCAGAAAGGAATAAAATAAGGGGTAATTCTCTCTTTCTTTTTATTTGCCACCTATGTAAGTAATTATTATGCAATTTTTCATGATTTTTTGGCATGATTTATAAAGATTGAATTGTTGTCATTGGAATGGAGTAGGAGGCAAAATGGCAAAATATTGTTTAAATTGTGGAGCTGAACTTGCTCATGGATCCAAATTCTGTACGAGTTGCGGTGCAAATTTTGAAGGAAAAACTGTAGAAAAAACGCAAACGGAATATCAAACACAGCAACCTAGTCAAACACCAGTATATACGCCAATGGGGCAACCATCTAGAAAACCAAATAAAAAACTAATGGCTGTTTTGGCAATAATTGTGGTGGCAATAGTCGTTGTTGCTGCGGTAGTCCTTATTTTGTTTGCAGGTGGCAGTTCAGGCAAGTTCGTTGGAAACTGGGTAAGCACATCAGGAGGAACGATAGCTGCCATTCAATTCAATGCAGACGGAACATTTTCCTATGGTGCAAGTGGGGAAAGCGCACCTGGAACATATACAGTTGAATCTGGCAAAATAACCCTAAATTTTGCCGGTACTACAGCTACTGCGCATTATTCCTTTTCAGACAGCGACAGAACACTAACATTAATACCGATATCTCCTCCAGGAGACACAATTATTCTTTCAAAACAATAAAAAGCTATTTACCATTGGAAATGGGTAGGGGGGGTCATATCTTTTATTACCTCACCCAAATAATATCTCCAAAATTTTATATACTCAAATTAGTTTTAGAAAATTAGGGATGCAACCATAATTAGGATGTGCGATAAAGTATAGTATGAAAAGATAGGAAGGGATGGAATCTGTACCTCAAAGAAATTCAGATGGAGAATTTTAAGTCTTTTGGAAATAAGTTAACCGTACCTTTTTTTCCTGGATTTACTGCAATAACCGGCCCAAATGGCGCTGGTAAAAGCAATATTGCAGATGCCATTTTATTTGTCTTGGGTCCAAGAAGCTCGAAGGTCATGCGTGCAGGGCGGTTGACTGATCTAATCTTTAACGGCGGTAAGAAACACAAGAACCCAGCGAAATATTGTAAGGTTTCATTGGTTTTTGACAACAGCCAAAGAAGGATGCCCGTCGATTCTGATGAGGTAATATTAACAAGAATGATAAAACGAGCACCACTAAAAGACAATCCAGACAATTACTACAGTTATTTCTACATCAATGATCGTGCTGCCAGTTTTTCCGATTTTGTCAATTTACTTGATCATGCCCGTATTTCTGGAGATGGATACAACATAGTTAAACAAGGTGACGTCACACATCTTACAGAGATGGGCTCCATCGATCGAAGACGTGTAATCGATGATATTGCAGGTATCAGCAATTTTGACGAAGACATTAAAAGAGCAGAAAAAGAGAAGCTAGATGTGGATGGCAATCTCGAACGCATAGGGATTATTTTAAATGAAATTTCTACTCAGATAAGGCAGCTTAAAAATGATAGAGACAGTGCCTACAAATACAAAGAGCTAAAGGATAAACTCTACGAAACAAAAGCCAAAATTGCACTCAAAAAGAAGCAAGACGTCGAATCTCAGATGGCTGAAATCAGTCGACAGATTGAATCCTACGAAACCGAACGAGGCAAACTGGACGATAAAAGCAAAGAATTGAAAGAGGAATATGCTGAAGCCCAGAAAAAGCTTGAAGAACTTGAAAAAAAGATCGGAGATGTTGGTGGCGATGAAGTAAAAGAGATCAAGGAAAAAATAGACGCAGCACGAGCTGAGGAAATTAAAATTGATGAGAGGATTAACTACTCTAATGACGAAATAAAAAATATTCAAAAAGAGGAAAAAGAACTGAAAGTAACTTTGGAAGCTCTCGATAAAGAGCTTGCAGAAAATGCAACTCAAAGAGATGAATTGACTAATAAAATTGGGGAAAAACAAAAAGACTTAACTGAGAAAGAAACAAAACTGTCTGAATCAAAAGACACTATTGCTAAATCCGATGACAAATCTATGGATCTAACCAGAGAACTCATGGAGATGCGTGAGGAGTACAATGAGAAACAGAGTCTATTGCATGAACTTAAACTTAAACGCAATAGATTCACCGATAAACTGGAGGCTTTAGATCATCAGATTGCTGAGATGCAAGAAACAAAGTCAACCTACGAATTCGAATTAAAAGATATTGATTGGCAGTCGGGCGAACTCAGTAAAGAACACCGCGAGAAAAATAAGAAAACAAAGGACATTGAGAAACAGCTTTTTGATAGTAAGAAGCGTGAATCAAAGATCACTGAAGAATTGGCCGATTTGGATAATGCGATACGAAGATTACAACGTGAACAATCAAAACTACAGGCTGAGCTTGATGCAATGCAGTCTGTACAAACCAAGTATAATCCTGCGGTTAATGAAATTTTAAAAGCACGGGATAGCGGTTCGTTAAAAGGAATACATGGAACAATTGCTGAACTAGCAAAGGTTGATGAAAAATACGATGCCGCTGTTGAAATAGCAGCTGGCGCTCGCATGCAGTCCGTTATAGTTGATGATGATGAGGTGGCTGCAAAGGCAATTAGCTTTTTACAAAAAGAAAATCTGGGTCGTGCTACATTCCTTCCGTTGAATAAAATGATTGCTGGCAAGCCACGTGGTAAGGCACTCATGGTTGTAAAAGACCCGAAGTCTCATGGTTTTGCCATGGATCTTGTTAAATTTAAAAAAGAATACGAAGGCGCTTTTTGGTATGTATTTGGAGACACAATTGTTGTAGATGGTCTTACTGATGCGCGCCGACTCATGGGTGGCGTTCGCATTGTAGATTTAAAAGGAGATTTAATAGAAGCCAGCGGTGCGATGGTCGGAGGAAGCCTACCTTCATCTCGTCTTTCATTCAGTAACGTTGACCGAAGCAAACTTGAAGAAATATCTGGGCAGCTGCAAGCAGCCATCAAAAGTCAAGATGATTTATCTGATGAGCTTGCTAAGTTGAAGAAAGAGATAGTAGAGTTGGAAAACAGTCTTGGGACCTTCAGAACAGAAATAGATGTTAATGCACAGACCAAGGACGTGGAAGTCAGGAAAAAAGAATTTACAGGAAAACTAGACGTACTTTTAAAAGATCTTGAAGCAAGGATCAAGGAAAAAGAAGAATTGAATGTAAAGCAAAACGAGGTTGTCTCAGAGATCGAGCAGCACGAAAAACGATTAGAAGAATTGGATAAAATAAAAGAGGAAAAAGGTAAAATCCTCTTAAAAGGAACCAAAAAAGAACTAGCACAAGAGACACGAAATTTAGAAAAAGAAGTGTTAACAATTCAGGAAGAGACTTTAGGTCTTCGCTCAGAATTTGAAGCATTGATTAAAAAAATAGAACTGCTAGAAGAGAGAAGAAATGAGATTTCCACAAAAATAGAAACGATAAACAATCAAATTGGGACATTTAAAAATTCAATCGAAGAGATGAAAGAGTCCAGATCAAAGTATCGAGATGAGCTAAAGGCTTTAATGAAAGTTGAAGAGCAAATTTCTGGTAAGATTAAGGGTCTTGCCGATGAGCGTGACGGGCTATACAAGAAAAAAGTTTCAGCCGAGAACGAACTTGACAAGATGAGCACCCGCATCGAATCATACCAGGATCTAATATCACGTGCAAAGTACAGAATGCCCACGCTTGATGATGAGATAAAAGAAATCGAGCAAGAGCTTAAACTTTACAATGCTGAAATCACCGATAAAAAATTACCCAACGTTGAAGCATTGAAAGATACAGTAAACTCCATTGAAGCAAGTATGAAAGAGCTTGAACCGGTAAACATGCGTGCTTTAGAAGAATACGATCATCAATCGGAAAGGAAAAACAAACTCGATGAAGACGTGAAACACTTAAAAGATCAGAAGAAAAATCTTGTAAAACTCGTAGATGAGGTAACAGTCAAGAAGAAAGAGCGATTCTACGAAATCTTTGATCAGGTAAACAAAAATTTCAAAGACGTTTATGCACAACTCTCAGAAGGCGGAGAGGCAGAACTTCAACTAGAAGATCCAGAGCATCTCTTTGAATCCGGGCTAACAATAAAGGCAAGACCTAGAGGTAAAAAGGTTCTTTTATTGTCTGCTTTGTCAGGTGGAGAAAAAAGTATCGCTTCACTTGGATTCATCTTTGCTATACAACACTATGACCCAAGTCCATTCTACGTTTTAGACGAGGTAGACATGTTTTTAGATGGGGTAAACGCAGAAATTGTATCACGTATGATAAAACAAAAATCAGAATATTCACAATTCATCATGGTTTCTTTGCGTAAGGTGGCATTGAAAGAGGCCAATCACGTATACGGCGTAACCATGAGAGACACAGGCGTTTCAGAAATGATTGGTAATATAGATCCTGAATCTGTAGGTCCAAAAGGAGAAATAAAAATTATAGAAGGAGGGCACGCTCATGGAGCAGCTTAAATTAACAGTAGACACAGACGTGATAAATCACTTGCTATTTCACAAATCGTTGATTGATGAAAAAGAGGATGCGTCAAGGATTAATTATTACGTAGATGTGCTTGAGAAAACAAACGAAGGGGAACACGTCTCCATGGATAACCCGTTTGACAGATCTATTGCGATTGCATTTGATTTAGTAATGGGTCACCAATTGAACCCCTGGAATATTGACTTGGTTAGCTTTTCTACAATGTACCTAAAGCGAGCAAAAGAAGAAAAAATAGATTTGATGACCGCAGGACGTATCATCTATATGGCTTGGAAAATACTGAAACTACAAAGTGATGACTTGGTCATAAGCATGGAGAAAGCAGAAGAGGCAATGGAACAACCATTTGGCTGGGAGGATATACCAACGGCTGCCTGGGCTGAAAATATGGACGATTATTCCTATACAAATCTTTTAATGAAGATGCCAGAGCCGCCACTAAACGAACCATTAAGAAGAAACTCTGAGCGAAAAGTCACTTTAATTGAACTGTTGGATGCTTTTAATCAAGTGCGAAAAGAATCTGAAGAATACCAACTTCTTGAAGAACAGAGACGTGAGGAAAGAGAAAGAATAGAATTAATGGCACGAAAACACATGATAGGTACTGCTCATGAGGATCATCTTGAAGCGGACGTCATGTCGGTATGGAAAAAAATCCAAAAATATCCTAAAAAAACCATGATGTTGTCTGAGCTGTGTGGTGAAAAAAACCGCGAGGAATTCATAAAGACTTTAATGTCTATATTATTCCTGGCCTATGACAACAAAATAATCGTATATCAACAAAAATTCCCATATGGTAGTATATTTATTAAAAATCAATGTAGCTAGGAAAAGCCTGTTTTTATGCTGATTTTAATTCATGAGGATCTTTGCTAATAAACTTACTTTACAACTCTAAGTATTGCATCTGGTCCTGGTGGGGAAGTTTCAGTTTCCGTGTGACCTTCGTATTCGACACGTCTTATAGAGTAAAACTGGTAATAACCAGTTCCGTTGGGTGCATTGAAACTCCATGACCAACCATCAGAACCATCTATATCTGTTCCATATAGTGTCCAATTACTCCAATTAGATGAATTATCCTCGGAGTAACGGTAGTACAAATCCAATGATGCAATTCCATCAGTAACCTCTGCATTTCCTATGATTTTGATTGATGAAGAATTCTGAATGTATGGGTGAATATCACTTACTTGCGAGGGCCCATAAACTGGTGGCAGATCATTATCTGGTACAATCTTCGAAACCCATGCAACGCATCTTCGATTTATCCAGTAGTTGAATTCTGTTTCAAGAGCTCTATTATTGGGTGTAACATTAACCCATTTGTTCAATCCGTCCCAAAGGTTGTTATTATCTGTGTCTTTAACCTCTTCTATATGTCCACCCCACCATACGGGACTTTCCGTATGCGGGGCGGCTAATACTATTCTGGCTTGATTTTCATTTGGGTATATTTCAGCAGTCATAGCGGGTTTGTTTGAAAAGTCAGATTGTAAGATTTTATCTGTCATTTCCCAATCCACAGCCAGTGTAAAAATTGTGCCAATTTTGCCCATCGTTACTGATTTGTAATTATTTTTAATATTTTTGAGGGCTCCTTTGATGAAACCACGTATTCCTCCAACATACTTCCATGCATGGATTCTTGTAGATACATTGTCAGACATTTCCTGCTTAGGATAATATGCAAGAACAGTTACATTTCTATCCGGGTGTTCTGGAACTGTAAGTGATGGTCCCCCTATCCAAGTAATCCTTCTTGTAGATTCTAAATAATCATCGAAAATGGGATTGTTCCTACTTATCTGGTAATCCAAGCAAACACCGCTATGTTGAGTAATATTTTCATCACTAGCATTCCATCCAGAAAAAAGAACGTAGCCACCCACTCCAACATATTCTGGTGGAAGACCACCGATTTGGCATAAAATAGGAAATCCAATGGTATTGTAATGAGATTTAACACATGTTACTCCAAAGGCGCTTTTTTCATACGCATATTCCAAAAATGATCTAGGTTTTCTATCTAAGTCTAAATCTGTGATAAGAGCGGTACCACCACAAACTGAAAAATATCCGCCACCTTCTTTTATGAAATTAGCAAAGTTATTTTTCCATATCATATTCTTTACTGTTGGAAAACATCTGATACAAGCCTCACCGTCTCCTACTCCTCCGCCGGGTACTACTACTAGATCATAATTTTTTGTATTTAATTTCCCTAAGAGTATATCTTTATCAGATATTTGTTTTGCATCGAGGCGATAGAGCGTATTTCCTACAATCCATTGATAATCATCTAACATATTTAAAAAAAGTCCGTTTGGTGAAGTTATAATTCTATCTCCTGTTAGAATTGCTACCTTAATAACTTTCAATTCTGATCCATCGGAGCCCGTAGTTCTAATATTACCGGCAGTATATGTAGGCTTTTCAATGTCTGTAGCATTTACCATTACTATGGAGGGCATTATTAACAAGCTCAGTATGATGATTGATAAGGTTATTTTCTTTATTTTTCTCATATTATGTTATCTTTATTTAGTGTTATATTTATATTTTTCTATTAATTAAGAGAGACACTTGTACTAATTTTATTTCTTGACGTAGGAGCATCACGAGATTTTTAACCTAAACAATAATTATTAAGTATCTCTTCTTATATTACATAATTTGCACTCAATATAAAAATATTAGATGAAAATTAAAAAGTTTATTAAAACGTAGAATATATATGATGAAGGGTATTCCATGGGTTTGAAAGAAAAAAGATTGGTTGAATCGGTATTGTTCTCTGCAAGTAAACCGGTATCCATAGAAGAAATACAAGTAGCTACGAGTCTAACTCCTAAAAAAATTGAGGAAGCTTTAGATGTGCTCATAGATGATTACAATGTTAAACGCAAAGATGAGACATCCATGGAGGTCGTAAAGGCAGGCAATAAATTTGCAATGCAGGTTAAAAAGAAATTTTTAGATCAATCAGTCATGGTTGCAAAACCCGAGATACAAAGTAATTTGTTAAAAACACTCGCTCTCATAGCATTTCATCAACCAGTAAAGCAATCCAACCTGCGACGAATGATCGGTCAAAAGGTTTACGAACATGTTGACGAACTCGTCGGCATGAAACTAATATATTCAAAGCCACATGGGTCGACAGAGATGATTACCACAACAAAACTCTTCCCAGAATACTTCGGCATTGATACCACAAAACCAGAAGAAATCAGAGAATTCCTGGCAAAAAAAGTCATAGGAGACATAGACAAGGTAGACATCCAAAAAGAAGAAGAGAAAGAAGAACAGACTCAGAATTAGTGATCTGATGATGTTTTTCATAGAAAAAAATTTAAGCCAGATATTGTTTTTGTAATTAGAGTCAAAGGGAGGTAAAAAATGGAAAAAATATTAGGAATAGGAGCAAGTATCTTTATCGTTGCAACAATGCTATTATCAACTGGCGTTATAGCCGCCGTTCAACAAAACCAACAGGCATCCATTAAAGTGGCATATTCCTACGATGGAGAAAACTACCTTGAGACCTTAAAAACCGATGTACCTGCATTTGGAACTATTTATGCTGGTGAACAACCGACTGATTGGACTCCCGACGGTGTTTATATCGGTGTATGGGGTGTAAAAATTAATGGTAATTTTACGAAGTTAGGCTATCTGGCGGGATACTATAAAGGAACTCTCAAAAGAGGCTCCTATGTTGGTGCCTGGAACACTACAGATAACAGCTACACCGGACGTCTAGTTGGTGCATATAGGAATATATTTACCATTGGGCGGATCAACATCACCGGCGGAAACCGTTTTCCATTTGTCGGCTTTCTACTTAAAAATGCAACACACTTCGGTGGAAAAATCATGCCAGCAGTAGGTGACCAAATAATCTATGTGTATGGCAGACACCAACCATTAAATAACTTAAATTGTATGAATTCTCAGATAAATTGCGAGATATCTCAATCCCAATGTCTGTTAAATAAACAAGCCAAGGCACAAAATATCAACATGAACGAGAACATTTGCAGAAAAACCACTAATTAAGAACAAACCATACCATTTTTTTCTTCTTTTAATTTCAAAAATAACTGTAAAATATTTTTGATAAATATTGTAAATGATATCGGGTAACACTTGTACAATAAATCCTTTATAAGGAGAGAAACAAAGTATATCTCGTAGTTGTTGAGTTGAGGGAGAAAAATTTATTTTTTTATCCTTTCACCTCACCTCCTCTCCTCTCCCTCGTTCAACAACTTTCACCTTCCTAACTGATTAAGGTTTTTTGCATATATTTATAAAGAGCAATTGTTTAACAGTTGTTAATTTTGGGGTGGTAAATAAAATGAAGAATTTTTTATTGAAAAAAACGTTGGTTTTGGGAATAATGCTGGTGTTTGCAGTAACTGTTTTGATACCAAGCACATACGGTATTACAGTTAGTAAAAATTCCGAAAATGTAATAGTAACCGTTCAAACAAATGGAGATAAAACTGAGATAAACTATAGGATAAATAAATTTGTTAAGGTGCCAGTTAACATCAAAGGAGTCACCTATTCGCGTATTTTGATAAATGGTGAATCAAATATATTATCAAAAGGAATGCCAGACGTTCCAAATATCTGTCGAAGTATAATTATTCCGGATATGGCGAATATGGAAATTCGAGTAGTTAGTTCCACTTTTGAAGAATATAAAAATATCTTGATAGCGCCATCAAAGGGCAACTTGCCACGTACGGTAAATCCTGATGACGTACCATTCGAATTCGGCAGTGTATACAAATTGGATGATTGGTATCCCAAAAATATAGCTTCACTAAGTGAACCATATATACTGCGTGATTTCCGTGGGCAAGTAGTAAAAATCAACCCAATTCAATATAATCCAGTAACGAAACAAATGCGTTTCTACAAGGATATAACAGTGGAAGTATGTCCCATAGGGACTTACACATTAAACTGTATCAACCGAGGACAGTTACCTTCTAAGGTTGATATCGACTTTAAACGGATATATGAACGTCATTTCATAAATTTCAATAATTTGGGTCGCTACGATCCTGTTGGAGAACAAGGAAAAATGCTCGTCATTACTTACGATAACTTCTGGGATAACATGCTGCCTTTCGTTCAATGGAAAAACATGAAAGGTGTTCCAACAGAAATGGTTAAGGTCTCTGATATAGGTAATGCCAACGCCATCAAAACATACATTACTGATTACTACAACACAAATGGTTTAACTTTTGTTCTCCTAGTTGGTGATTCTGCTCAAGTACCAACCTTATATGCTGGTGGTAGTGCTTCTGACCCAAGTTATTCGTATATAGTTGGAAGCGATCACTATCCTGATCTTTTCGTTGGTCGTTTCTCTGCAGAAAATGTTCAACAAGTAGATACACAGGTGCAGAGAACGATTGAGTACGAACGCGATCCTCAAACCGGTGCAGAGTGGTATCATAAGGGCTCGGGTGTTGCTTCTGAATTTGGCGTTGGAGATGACAACGAATATGATTACCAGCACATGCGCAATATTCGTACTTTACTTCTCAATTTTACTTATACATTCGTCGATGAATTCTACGGTGGTAGCCAGGGTGGTGGAGATGCTCCAGGTGAACCTACACCCACTATGATAGCTACGGCATTAAATGAAGGTCGAAGTATCGTCAATTACTGCGGACATGGCTCAACAACCTCGTGGGGTACAAGTGGATTCAGCAACAGTAATGTGAACGCATTAACAAATGATAATATGCTCCCGTTTATCACTTCTGTTGCTTGTTACAATGGAGAATTTGATGGATACACCTGTTTCGGAGAAGCTTGGATGCGGGCAACACATAATGGTGAGCCAACTGGTTCGATCGCAAACTTTATGTCATCAAAAAGCCAAAGCTGGGATCCACCGATGGAAGCACAGGATGAATTCATTAATCTCCTTGTAGGATTCTATCCAGATAACAAAAAGATCACATTTGGTGCTCTATGTTTTAACGGTTGCATGTCCATGAATGATAAGTATGGATCTGAGGGTTGGGCTGAAACCGATGCATGGACAGTCTTTGGCGACCCTTCGGTCCAAGTACGCACCGATACACCAGCCACCATGACCGTATCGCATGTTTCAGAAATTCAACAAGGAACAACAACATTTGAAGTAACTGTTACTGACGTAGAAGGCGCATTGTGTGCAATTTCACGTAACTATGAACTTTTAGGGTATGCATATACCGATGCCACAGGTCATGCAACGATAGAGTTCGATCAACCTATAACTGGTGAAGAACCATTGGATCTGGTGGTAACCGCTTTTAACAAAATGACTTATATGGCACAGATAACAATTATCACTAACAACCCGCCGAATAAACCAGCCAGACCATCAGGCCAGACAAGCGGTAAACCAGGAATACAATATCTCTATACTACAACTACAACTGATCCAGATGGAGATCAAATATTTTACATGTGGGACTGGGGCGATGGGAATTTCAGTGACTGGCTCGGACCATTTAACTCAGGTGCATCTGCTAGTGCAACTTATTCATGGGCTAGCCAAGGACAATACTCAATAAAAGTAAAAGCAAAAGATACTTACGGTGATGAAAGTGACTGGTCAGATCCATTATCAGTGACAATGCCACTTAACCAGCAATCAGGTAATTACATGGCTCTTAAAATTCTTAAAATAATTCGATTATATGGAATTCAGAAGTAATTTTTTCGTCATTTGACGACGAATTAGCCGCAATTGTTATTAACCGTTTATATATTTTCAGATTTTGGGGAGGTAGAAAAAGATGGAAAAATATAATTTAAAAAAGAAGGCTGTTGTTTTTGCAATCGTATATGTGTTCATCGTGATAGCTTTAGCTCCAGCTATCAGTTCGACAGGCAATACAAACAGTAATGACAGACCAACTGATGTACTTAGAAACAATCAACCAATTTTGTCGCCAGAAGAAATAGAACTAAAACAAAAGGAACCATATAGAAGCGTTGATCTAGAGCGAGGTTGGTATTGGAAACCATCTTATCCAAATTATGCACCAAGTAGAATGCCTGATTTTGATGAGAAGCAGGATCAATGGAAGGCAATAGAATCTGGTCCTGATGGAATAATACAATCTCAACCTGCTGGAGATGATATATTTAATCCAACGGAAAACTGTATAGCGCCTGGACCAGACTGTACCCTACAAACAGTCCCGGCTGGTGACGATGTCGCTGTCTGGGCATTCTGCGGTCCAGTAGCAGTAGCAAACTGTTTCTGGTGGTTTGACTCAAAATACGCTGATCCCACTGGTACACCCGGGGATGGAAAAGATAATTTCCCGCTTGTATCAGATTATGGTGCGGGGGATGATCATTCAGCTGCAAATGCACCGCTTCTTATTAAGAATCTCGCAGTAGCTATGCAGACTACCAGCAAGGGAACGACATATATTGATGATATGCAGAATGCCATCCACCAGTGGTTTATTGACACGGGTCTAAGTAATAATTTTACGGAGAACACTTACAACAAACCGACGTTTGATTTTACTGAAAATCAGATCAAACTCAGTCAGGATGTTATCTTACTAATAGGATATTATAACCGTGCTAAAGTCATAGACCAGCAACAGACTCAGTGGGATCAGTTGATAGATTTGCCGCACATGACCGGCCATCTTCAAAGCTTTACCCCATCAGTAAATAAGCTAGATGCAGTACAAGTTTTGCTATCTGGGAACCAAATACCAACAACTGTTAAAGTTTGTATTTGGAACCAACTTCCTATTCCTGCCGTCAGTCCTCTAGGAACCTCATTGATGACTATCATTCCAGGTGCACCAACATGGTACCAGTTCCACTTTGACCCGTCCATATCACTGACACCTGGTGCTTTGTATTATATATCAGTCGATGAGATAGGTACTACTACCTACAACATCCATTGGCACTATAAAAATTCAAATGTTTATCCAAATGGAATGGCATTTTGGGAAGCTCCGCAATGGGTTTTTACGCCACAACCTAATAAGGACTTTGCTTTCAAAACTGAGTATTATGGTACCGAAGGTTACAGAATTGGTGGACACTATCTCACCTGTGCAGGAGTCAACTCAGAAGATCTCAAGATTGCAGTGAGTGACCCATGTTGGGATATACAAAACCCAACTCAAGATCCTACGAAACATAACGATGCTCAATTCGTTTCACACGATATACACAATGTTACACTTGGTTGTCCAATTTCAAACTATGACTACAAATGGTGGCTCCCAGATTTCCCAGCTGAATGTGATTATACGATAGTAGAACAGGCAGTTGTTATATGCCCAGTTAATCACGCACCAAATAAACCAGTGAAACCCTCTGGTCAAACACAAGGAAAGATAAACGTTGAGTACACCTATTCAAGTAGTACCACTGATCCAGATGGTGATCAGGTATACTATTGGTTCGACTGGGGCGATGGAACAAACAGCGGCTGGGTAGGCCCATATGCCTCTGGTGCAACTGGGAGTGCAAAACATACATGGACTGCAAAAGGAACATACCAAATCAAAGTAAAAGCAAAAGATGCTAATGGTGCCGAGAGTGCTTGGTCAGATCCACTTCCAGTAAAAATGCCACGATTAGGATTGTCAACCCATACATTACTACTAAGATTGTTAGAGCGGTTCCCACATGCATTTCCGATACTAAGGCAAATAATATTAACTTAATTGAGATATAAATTATCAGAATAGTATACTCTTTAAGATAAGAAGCAGAGAGTCCAAAAGAAAGGATTACAAAATACTCACTCAACATCGAAAAGTTTAAATTCTGTAATCGATTAACAAATGTTAATTAAGTGTGTGTGTGGGGTAGTAAATAAAATGCAAATTAAGTTATATTTTGTGGCTGAACTACCCAAATAGAAGATTTAAATATAATTAAGCCGCAAAATGTAAAAAGCTTTAAAAACAGATGTATATTTGCATTTGTATATAATTTGGGAGGTAGAAGATAAAATGAAAAAAACAACTATATCGTATTTTGTGGTAGGGCTGCTATTGATCAGTGGTTTTGCTGCAATAGGATTAGGAAAAGAAGCTGGTACTAATCAAACGACAATGAATTTACAATTTGTAGCGCCAAACTTTACGGAGAAAACCATAGATAGAACTACATATGCCGTAGTAAATGTTGAGGGCGCTAATAGACCATTAAATCATGCAGGTCAACCTATGTTACCGATGTATACAACCGAATTGAATTTCCCATTAGGAACCAACATAATTAGTGTGGAATTTGTACCTCAAGAAGTTAAAACCATGGTTTTACCAGATAAAATTATCCCTGCTCCGCAGCCCATAATACCAGACGTACAAGATAGTACCATCCAATACAATATGGATGAAACAATTTACAACTCAGCTAATCTATTTCCAGAAAACTGGTTTAACTATTACACTGGCGGTGGACTTGATAACAATTATGAACATAAAACCTTCTTAACGGTACAGGTCTATCCAGTGAGATATAGCCCTGCGACTGATACTATAAATTATGTTGAGAGCGCTGTTTTGACAATAACCTATGAAGAACCTGCTCAACCAATAACCTTTGGAGCAGGATCCGATCTAGTAATCATAGCTCCATCAAAGTTTTCTGGTGATTTGCAGAAGTTAGTGAATCATAAGATTAGTAAAGGAGTTACCACAATACTGAAGACAACCGAGGATATCTATAATGAGTTTTCTGGTGTTGATAAGCCCGAGAAAATTAAATATTTCATAAAATACGCCATTGAAACCTGGGGGACCAAGTACGTCTTGCTTGTAGGTGGATTGGACTCAATTATAAGTGGTGTCAGAAGAGATGATAAAAATCAGGGATCAAAAGATTGGTATGTTCCAGTTAGATATACAAATCTTTGGGATTCTCCTCCAGTCTTTGATCCAGGATTTATCAGTGATCTATATTATGCGGATATCTATGACAGCCATGGTAATTTCTCAAGTTGGGATTCTAATCATGATGGCATATTTGCAAAATGGCATGGCACGGGTAAAGATATCTTAGATCTATACCCTGATGTAGCTGTAGGCCGACTCGCATGTCGTAATAAAATCGAAGTAAAGATCACGGTGAACAAGATCATAAACTATGAGAAACAGCCAGCTGACCCGTCATGGTTTAATAAAATGATACTGGCCGGAGGCGACTCTCATGATGACACTAGTACAACAAATATCAAAGAAGGAGAATACGTATGTGAATATATATGGAATCACTTTATGCATGGATTTACGCCTGTAAGATTATACTCATCTTTCAAAGATACGAACCCAGATATGGTGCCAAATGGAGACAATATTATACGAGAGATATCCAAAGGAAGCGGCCATCTGCTATTCGATGGGCATGGTAACCCAGGAACATGGGCCACTCATTATTCAGGTAATTTTACAACTTGGGTTCCAGGTTTTAGTGTTAGAACATTCTGGAAACTAACTAACGGTGGAAAACTCCCCGTCTGCGTGGTTGGAGGATGCCACAATAGTATGATCAATAATACACTTTTAGCTACGCTACAGGACAAGGATAATTCACAATTTACTTGGACGTACGGCTACCCCACACCAGAGTGTTGGAGCTGGGTGCTTACACGTAAGGTCGGCGGAGGAACAATCGCAACAATGGGTAACACTGCTCTTGGTTATGGTACTATAGGAGAAAACGGTGACATTGACGGCGATGGCGTAAATGACCCTGATTGCATTGAGGCTCTCGGCGGATACCAAGAAAGGGTGTTCTATAAAACATATAATGAGAGCAGCACGAAAATCCTTGGAGACGTATGGATTGGTGCAACGAACAAGTATTTGACTACCTTCCCAGGCATGGCCGACCCGATTGATTGTAAAACCGTTGAACAATGGCCCATCTTAGGCGACCCAAGTCTAAAGATTGGTGGATACCCAGCAACCGTTGGTCTAAAAGCCAATATAGAAGGTGCCGAGGCCGGCGTAGTTGTAGCTCCTGGCGAAAGTGTGCAGCTTACTGGTATTGCATCTGATGGACAAGCGCCGTATACATATGCATGGGATCTTGACGAAGATGGCGTATACGATGACGCCACTGGATCAACTTTATCACATACATGGAATTTACCTGGCGTATACTGGGTCAGCCTCAAGGTTACAGATGGTAACGGAGCAACAGATGTCTATGATACTGTTGTTAGCGTAGAAATCGGTGCATCAACACCAGCAAGACCTGAGGGATCATCACAGGTAAAAGTCGGTAAAGCGTACACATATACTACAAGCATTGACACAACAAACTGGGACGAAATATACTACAAATTTAGCTGGGGAGACGGAACAGAAACAGAATGGCTTACAGAACCTACCGCATCTCATACCTGGAGTGCAAAAGGCTTTTATCAAGTCAAGACACAGGCATTGCTGGTAAAAGGAGGCACTAAGGCCTCAGATGAATACCAGCAAGTCTCACAAACTGAATGGTCAGAACCACTTGCTATCAGAGTACCAAGATACGGACCTTCAATGACAATACTAGAAAAATTATTCGAGCGCTTTCCGAATGCGTTCCCGATACTGCGATATCTGTTAGGGGTATAAAATTACCCCCATCTTTTTTCTTTTATTTTTAAAATTTTGATTTTTTTGAAATTTTATCTATATTGAATTTTGATAACTTTTTGTAATTTAATTATTTTAAAAAAATAATTTAAAAAAAAGAAAAATTTAATAATAATTTACTGTATATCTTTCTACAAATATTCTGGGAGAGGTAGAAATGAGGAAGAAGGGTAGATATTGTATAATAGTAGGTATTTTAGTAGTAATGTTAGTAATTACAGGTAGCTTTGACTTTGCCTTAACCGAAAAAACCAGCTTTGTCAAATCTGTTGAAATAGAAAAATCAAAGTTAGATAAAGGCAACTTGGGGAGAGGAACGCTGACTGTATATTGTGATGGATCTTATGACCACTCTCTTATGTGTCGTGATAATAACTATTATACTGCACATGATGCCTCAACCGCACAGTACTTAGACTGGTCAGGCCAGAATCAAATGGACTTTGGGCAAAATGACTATGGATACCCGGGTTACACATATTATTATATATTCAGATATTTTGCCTATTTTGATACAAGCGCTCTTCCAGACAATGCAGTAATTACTAATGTTCAATTCACGTTTTGGTGTTGCTCACATCACAATACAGCTCCTGATCCAAACCTTATGGCGTTTTATGATCCAAGCGGTATATATCCGCATCAGACATTACAAATGGGCGATTTCGATCTTGATCATTATAGCGATACGGGTGCAGGATCCTACACAATTGATTGGTTAGAGTGGTATACTTGGACATGGAACTCAAATTCATATAACAAAATTAACAAAAATGGCTGGACAAAAATAATGTTCACCACTCAATCTGACTGGCAGAGCAATCCAAATTTACCCCATGATTGGGCTCAAATGTATTCAGGTAATTCACCGAACCCTCCATATTTAACTATTCAATATACCACAGCACCACCAGGAGATCCTTCAAACTTAAACGCTTATAATCCAACCTCAAGCACAATAGATCTATCATGGACAAAAGGAAGCAACTCTGATAAAACAATGATTCGTCGTAAAACAGGAGGCTATCCATCTTCACCAACCGACGGCACACAAGCATACTTCAGCACAGGAACATCAACAACAGACACAGGACTAAGCCCCAGCACAACCTATTACTATCGTGCATGGGCTTATGATAGTAACAGTGGTCAATACTCAACTGGTTATAGCCAAGACTACGAAACTACAACCTCTG
>Ga0315280_10000945_pt1 | contig 52218 bp, 60 predicted proteins | sample YL17G06_40_MG_FD_203697 | JGI IMG/M metagenome (GOLD analysis project Ga0315280, IMG submission 203697) | Sediment microbial communities from Yellowstone Lake, YNP, Wyoming, USA - YL17G06_40 | ecosystem: Environmental > Aquatic > Freshwater > Lake > Sediment | place: USA: Wyoming | collected... | reverse complement strand
CGATTCTATTTTTCTTAGCGGTTCTGCTAAAAAAGAATTTGTATAGAAAATTAAGAGCTCCTACCAAGAAGAAATCTAAAATCAAACAAAGTCGAAGATAATAGGTCGTCTATCTGCTTTTCGAATCAACCTTAATATAGTGCCCATCTGGGGCTTCTCTTTTCAACGTTGGCTGGGCAGACACATTAGCGCAGTCTGCAAAGTATGCATCCAAATCTGCCCAAAGCCCCATGTAATCTCCGTTTTTGGTTCTAACAATAGAATCACTATGACTTTCTTTAGAAGGTGGCAAATAATCTGCACTATGTGGCACAACGACTCTTCCCAAGGACCTACCGACCAGCACCATATAAGCAGGCGTATGCTGTTCCTCAACATCTACTATCTGTGAATCTATCACAGAACCATCCGGTCCATTTTTATAATAATCCAATCCCGCATTTCCGTAAATAAAGACAGAAACATCATCTCCATTTTCTAAAAGGGATTTAACCTTGTTTCGGTGAGATTGCACACAAAGAGGATAATTGCCACACCATGCACGATTCCCAAGAAAAATAGCCCTTTCATATCTCGCTCCTTTCTCATTGTATATCCTATACACAAGCTTTCCCAACCATTCCTGAGGAGAATCATAACCGGGAAGTGGAGATACATTAATTATTCCCTGTAGTAGTCCCTTCGGTTGATATTCCCATGAAAAGTTGGGTTGCCCAGTTCTAATGTCCATAATAGTGAGTTCGATTGGCAACAGCAGTCTCCCAGCTTCCTCCCTTGTCAGGCCGTCCACAGTGAAATTTCCATTCCTCACAAGCTTCACTATGTAGCCAACCGCAGGTATTGCGAACTCGTTCCATGCGCGGTCTTCTGTTGTCTTGTCGCTCCCTGCGAGTCCTCTGCCGTAGAGAAGCAAGTCGGTCTGCACAGCGCCGCCTGAAACGAGTATGGGATATTTATCTATACCTTCCACAGAACTCATCAGCCTCGCCTCGTTCTTCCACTGCCTGGGCGTGTCGACAGCAAGCTCCAGATGCTGCAAAGTCATGTTCGCAAGCTGCCATACGCTCACTTTCGAGCCTGCGTAAGGATTTACAGCGTACGTTCCGAGCGCGTCTCCTATCGTCTGGTTAATGTCGTAAACTCTGGCGAAGCCCAGCACTGAGTTGTTGTATACGTCGCTATTAGCCCAGCTGCTGTACTTATTGTCAAAAATGTCTGCTCTTGTTCTGGCCTTCATGGCTCCGCTGTTAATCAGTTGGTCCACACGTTGCTGCTTCTGTTGATTCGGTATGTATACGTTGTTTACGTATGCCGCGGCTGCCGCAACTGCGCTTCCGAGTAGTATCAATATGGTAGCTATTGCTGTCCCCGGGTGCGGATTTGCCGAGCTCGCTCCTTGTAAACCTGCGCTTGCCGGCCTGTACTCTCTAACATATGGTACCTCGCCTGACTCGACTTTCGCTTTCAAAAACGTCAAATGCTCTATATACTCTGCCGCGCCTTTCGCACTTTCGTCCAGCTCGCCGTATTTCATTAAAGAGAACTCTATCGGTTTTTTATAGTCGCCTATGATCCTGTCCAGCGCACGCGTGACCGCTTTCTTGCTTCTATGGGCGCGCTCTACTAGCCCATCTCTGTGTAGCCACAACAACGTTTTATCTGTTCTTGTATCCTTCAGCTCGTAGCCTTCATCCGTCCAAGTCTGCCCCATCGAAGTGAACATTTGCGGTAAAGCTACGTGTGCACCATGTTCGAATAGCTCATCCTGTATGTCCACAAGATCGTTATAGCCTGATTCTTTGCTATGCACCGCTGTCGGATTTGCAGGCTCTGGCTTCACGCCGTCGTAAAAGAAGTCGAAGAACTCTCTTTGCTCCCCAGCTTTCAACCGAAGCCCCGCTTCAAATAAAGCGTGATAATTGACCCCACGGATGGAATCTATGTGAGGTGATTTCTTTTTAATTTCATCATCTGTTTTATACAGAGTTTCCATAAACTGTTTAAATGTTTTTACTGAGCCATGCTTTGCAACTGCTTCAAAAATATCTGCCCTTTCATTTTCGTTGAATTTTTTTGGTATCAGGTCTTCGCCGAGAATGAACGATCCTTTTTTGCTGATGTATTTTATTTTTCTGTCGTTGAGTTCTTTTGACTTTAAAGCGTATTCCAAGCTTTTCAAATCGCTGGTTTCAATTACATCTCCATAAGCTTTCAAACCATCGGGCATTAAATCTGTAGACGTTCCTGTAAACATTTTCTTAGTTAGGTTTTTCAAGGTGCCGATGCCGCTAAAGATGCCAGAGCTGCTGAACGTTCCCAGAGCCATTTTTCTCACTGTTCAATTATTGTTCACAATCTATTCACAATCACTATTTATTCACTACTTTCAAGTGGTATATAAAGCTTCGCCTGAAATAAGCCCTACAAATCCAAACAACCGGCAAACCGACAAACAATCATAAACAGACAAGCCTAAACAAATAACCTAAACAAATCCAAGCAAGCCCTATAAAACAAATTATGCGCTGCAAATGTTTATAGCTTCTATTTTGTTCAAAAATTCGCAATAAAGATAACTGACCATTAAGATAAATGACTATTTGAAAACTTCTTCTGTATAGTGTCTTTGAATAAGATCATTAATTTCTTTCATTGCCCCTGGGTTTAAGGAAACATGTTTACCATATTCCGTAAGCTTCAAAATAACTAAACTCTCAGCAATCAATTCCTTTAACAGGTCGTCTATTTCAGAATAGAATTGCTGCAGCGCGCCTTTTCTTATATTTTTAATGTCAGTGTGCCTGCCTCCAATAAATCTTTTTCTTTTCATTTTGTTCAATACCCAGGCTTTAAGCTGTTCTTTAGTCATACACAACTGCCATTATTCGTCAATATTCATTATGATGAATATTCAAATATATAAACGTTAAGCTTTTATATATGAATGTTCATTTTTAAAGTATGTCCAAATCAGAATTATCTTCATTCGTTTTAACGATGGGAAACACGCCTTTCATCAGAGCTGTTGACTTTTTATTAGAGAACAGGCCATTTGACTACTCGAAAACAGACATAGCAAAGAATGCAGAAGTAGGCTGGAGCACTTTACATGGGATATGGAAAGTTTTGGAAAAAGCAAAAATAGTAAAACAGACTAGAACTGTTGGAAAGTCTAAGATGTACAAGTTGGACGAGGATAACCCGATAGTGAGAAAATTAATAGAATTGGACGCAAAGATTTCGGACATGTTTGCAAACGAAATTGTCGAAGAAAAAATGAAAATACCAGTTTCTATCAAGAGGAAAAAATAGAATTTCTGTTCCATTTTACGGGATATCGATTACACCAAAAGTTGACCCGAAGGGATCAACGTACCATAAGATACGCAAAAATTTATATATTAGATAGTATGATTTGCCGAGATTCGAACTGCTTAAGTTAAAAACCCTGCCGAATGCACCACTAGCGGTGGTCGCACCGGCATAAATCCGTCGTGGGTGCCACTTGCATGTATGGAGACAGAAGAGTTCAGGAATCTCGTGAAGAAAATACACGAGCACGAGGAGCTGATTGCTTTCTTAGACGACATGATAACTGAGAGCACGAAAGCTTTCGAAACAACTCCCTACAAAAAAGATATGATAGTGCCTATAGCGAATAGGTCGCTGGACAGCCTGATGGCGTATGCAATCAACAACATCAGTAATACAAACGAATGTGCATTGGCAATGACATTGCTCATCAGAGGCTACACCGCGGGCTGCTACAAAGCCCACGAAGAGTATATCCGAACTAAGAAGGCTTCGACATATAATACTATAGTTTAAATCCTTAACGAGAATAGTTTTACTACTTTTAATTTATATTTATTTTAAAGCTAAAAGATAGGATTATGGAAAACCTTAGAAAGCATACTCACGTGTCAAAGCACCCTCACGTTTCTCTAGTCATACCCACGCTCAACGAGGAAAAGAACCTTGCCATAGTTCTGAAAAGCATTCCGAAGACTGTAGATGAAATAATAGTAGTGGACGGCCACTCTACGGACAGAACAGTTGCAATTGCGAAGAGATTCGGGGCGAACGTTATTTACGACGACGTGGGCAAGGGATCGGCCTTGATAAAGGGAATAAAGGCTGCGAAGGGAGACGTAGTAATAACTATGGATGCGGACTGCTCGCACAGCGCATCCGAATTGGGGTTGCTGATAGAAGGCGTAAGGTCTGGTTTCGACATATGTATGGGTTCGAGATTCATACAGGGCGGCGGAACGGCTGACATGCCTTGGTACAGGAAGATGGCTAACAAAGCATTTGTTTTCATGGTGAACTTTTTTTGGGGTACGAATTATTCAGACTTATGTTACGGTTATAGATCTTTCCGTAAGTCTGCCTTGAGCAAACTCGATCTAAGAACGGATGGATTTGGCATCGAAACGGAGATAGCGATAAAGGCTGCGAAGAAGAAGCTGCGCGTGCTCGAAATTCCAAGCTTCGAGAAAGCGAGGCTGCACGGAAAAGGCAAACTTAGGACATTCACAGACGGCTTTAAAATATTAAATACCATAATTAAAGAGTTGCGTGATTGAATGCGTGCATTGTTGAAGCTGGGTGCCAAGGTTCTTTCGACAAACCTAGGGGTTTTCAATCCATATGAGCTGAACTTTGCGATAACCTACCGCTGCAACTCGAGGTGCAGGACATGCGGCATATGGAAGCTAAAGGCAAAAGTCGGCAACGAGATGACAATTGATGAGATTAAAAAGTTTGCCGCAAAGATAAAATTCGTCCATTGGATTAGGCTGACTGGCGGCGAACCATTTTTGAGGTCGGATTATGTCGAAATAGTTCGCACGCTAAACAATAATCTTGACTTATTCATGCTTACTACGCCAACAAATGGCACTATGCCTAAGCTGATATATGAAAAAGTGCGCAATGTTCTGAAATTTTTCCGTGGAAAGTACGTGGTGACGGTCAGTTTGGATGGACCGAAAGATGTGCATGACTATATTCGCGGCGTGGAATGCTGGGATAGATGCATAGAGACCTATAAAATGCTAAGCCGGCTGCAAAACCGGTTGAAAAATAAGAATTTCAAGGTTTTTTTCGGCTATACGATTTCTCCTTACAATGTCGGCCGCCTAGAGGAAGCGCTTGCTGAAGTAAAAGAAATTTTGCCGGAAGTTGGGTTGAAAGATTTTCACGTAAACATATTTCAAATGTCAGAAATTTATTACCATAACATAGGGAACGCTATTAAGAGAAAACAGGTGCACGAAACGCGGTATAAAGAGGCCGAAGAAGCGCAGTATAAAAAAGAGGCCGCCCGCGAAATAGACCTTTGTATACGCGAGCGCTCGAAAAGCTTGGACCCTATAAGCAGGATAGAGTTACGTTATCTAACTCTGGCCAAAAAATATTTAAGGAGTGGGAGGACGCCTTTGGATTGTAATATATTCAATCTTTCTTGCTTCGTCGACCCTTCTGGTAACGTCTACCCGTGCACCATATTCAATAAGAGGCTCGGCAATTTGAGGCTAGAGAATTACGACCTGAAAAAAATACTCTGCTCGAAGCGGGCGAAGGCTGTAATGAAAGACATCATAAAAAAGAAATGTCCGCACTGCTGGACGCCGTGCGAGGCGCACAACCTGATACTGAGCAACTGGTTTAGAGTTTAGAGTTGATTGAGCGGCTAGTTGGACAATTTCTCAAACAACTGATTAAATTATGAAAAAATGAAATTATTAAGTGATGAAAAGCATAAAATTTGTCAAAATTTTAAAAGAAAAAATTCCGAAAATAAAGCCAGAAATTTTTCTGCTTTTGATACTTGTTTTTGCCTTGTTTTTACGGCTATATTTTTTTAATGGACTGCACGGCCATGACGACTGGGTGTATTTATTTTATGTCAGGTCTTTGTATCACGGGCTCACAAGCGAAGTTTTCAATTCTTTGTGGGGGCTGAGGCTGGTAGTAATTTTCCCTATGCTTTTTCTTTTTAAGATTTTCCAACCGAGCTTCGTACTCGCCTTTTTACCGACATTTTTATTTTCAATGGGCAGCGTTGTTCTTGCTTACCTGATTCCTTTAGGTGTATACAAAAATTACAGGGTCGCATTGTTATCGGCTCTTTTTGCGAGCTTCTATCCGCTCGATGCTTTCATAGGAACAACAATAAGGGGGGATGTGGAGTTATTGTTCTTTTCAGGGCTCTCATTTTATTTTTTTGTAAAAAGTTATAATTTAAAAAATAGCACTCAAAATAATATTCACCAAAAATATCCAAAACTCAGTAAAAAACCTGCCATATTTCTAATTTTGTCTGGGATATCCGCTTACTTAGCATACATGTCAAAGGACATCGGCATACTGATTATCTTCTCTTACTTCGCGATATTTTGTTACGACTCGATTTCAAAGAAGAAAATACAGTTTAAATATTTGTTCATCATAGTTGGAGTGCTGATGCTGTTCTCCTTGGAATGCTTTTTCTACAGAGCTGTAACTGGGAATTGGCTGCAGAGGTATGAGCAAGGATCTATGTGGTATACAAAAATGTACGAAAGAGGAGATTACAAGAATGACCCGACTACAAATTACATGTTCATACCATGCTTCCTGTTCAACATACAAAGCGAGTATTGCAATAAAGTAACAGGTTCAGACAATTTCACCAATTCTTATTTCGTCGAGGGATCTTATCACCTATCCGGTTTCTTTTTCTATCCTACTATTTTTTTCTCGGTTGTGCTGCTGCTGAAAAAAGAAAAAAATTCGTACATCTTCATAATATGGTTGGTCAGTATCTTGCTTTTCATTGCCTTCGGTTCGATGAGCCTGCAATACTACGCGCCTTTTCATAAAGAACCAAGATACTTTACAATCGTTTCTCTGCCAGTCATGATAATACTGGCGAGAGGATTTGATTTTGTATTAAAGCCGTTAAAATCTAGGGAACGTGAAAGAAAAAGTAAGAAAATACGCAGAAAACTTCTTTATTATTTTTCCATTTCTTTTATAGCGTTCTTGCTTTTAAGTTCGTTTGTAATTCTTTACAGGGCCCACAACGAATACATCCAAAGAAACAAGCATGCAGAGGAAGTCTACGACTTTTTCAAATATAAGACTGAAGCCAATGTTTACGCCGACACAATGATAGCCCAAGAGTTAAATTTAAGATCACATTACACGCATCCAGAGCCTGTACATAATTTCTTGGGTGAAAACGGGTATGGATTTATCGAGGATTTAGCATTCTTAAAATGTGACGATTCAAAGCCTTACTACATAGTTGTAACAGAAAAATTTAAATGGGAAGTTTATGAAAATTTGAAACCTTGCATTAACTTGGGCGAGATGAAACCAGTAAAAGTTTTCATGGATAGTCAAACAGACGAAGGAGAAACAAGGGTATACTATCTGGTGTAAATCTTTAAAAAAAGTTTTACAATGCCGACAAACATATCAATCGAATCTTGGAATAATTTTACAGTGCTTCTTTTGGCTTCGTTCCATCTGACAGGAAGTTCGTACACTCTTTTTCCTGCAATTTGCGCTAATATCAATATTTCTGTATCCCAGAACCAGCGGTCGTCTTTTGCTTTGCTGGCGTATTTTTTAATAAATCCTCTTTTGAAGAATTTGAAGCCGCATTGATGGTCTTTGACTTTTGATTCGAACAAAATTCTGAGCAAAAAATTGAACATCCAACTAGCTATAAATCTTGCTGGCGATCTTTTGCATTTTGCTCCCTTTATGTATCTTGAACCCGCCACAACATAGTAATCGGTTGTCTCAAATATATCAACAATTTTTTTCAAGTTTCCTACGTCGGTTGCAAGATCTATATCCATGTAGCCGATGACAGTTCCGCTAAGTTTCTGCACAGAATTCTTAATCGCCCTTCCTCGCCCAAGCCTTTCTTTCGAATGAATGAACCTGGCTTCTTTGTGATTTTTAATGAAACGCTGAATCTCTGGGCTGAATACATCCTCGCTCCCGTCTTCCGCAATCATTATCTCGAAAGAGATGCTTTGCGACCGCTTCAATGATTGCAAATATCTGTAAATAACCGGCAGGTTCCTTTTCAAATAAGTTCCGCTTTTGTATATCGGTAGTATAACAGACAGTTTCATGCAGATTCACGACTCAATGCTCATTCAACACAGCACTTTGTATATCTGGAACTTCACACCTTTCGCATCTAGTTCGTAGACGCGCGCATAATTGCTTGAACTGGAAAAGTCGTACGTGGCTATGGAAGCCTCGTAGGGTCCGATAAAGACGTAGTCCACGCCGTATTTTTTCGCCAAGTCGCAATCGCCGCTTGCATAAATCTGATTTATATCTGCCTCAGGGTCATTGACAAGCACACCTATATCCCATACATACACGCCCTTCACGACGCTACGGCCTGAGAGAGCGGGCACAAGATGATTCATGCTGTCTTCGGTGAGGAATATTGATTTTTCATCGGTATTCTTAACAATCCAGTCTGCCACTGTGAAATCGATTTTGTCGAAGATATACGGATAATATCCATGGTAGCTTTCACTGTCATAATCTCTTTGCGCGATTATTAGGTTTTGGTTCGCGTAGAAAATAAATTGCAATGAACTCAAAAATATTATCAAAATCACTAGTGCTTTTCCAAAGATGTTTTTCTTGAACAGCTTTTCGAGCAGCAAAGAAGAAAAGATGCACATGAACAACAAAAAGTAGAGCGTAATTTTGTTGTTGTTGCCAAATGAAGGTTGGAACCTTACTACGTTCGCGGCTATGAATAAGAGAGCGAACGGTACAAAGAACAGCAAGATTGATTTGATTTCCTTTATACGTTTCATAGGTTTCTTTAGCATCAAAAAGATACCAATTGTTCCAAGAATGAATGGAAATCCTAATGTCCTAATCCAAAAAACGATGTGTGATAAAGTTGTCATCGCAATGCCGTCGAAGCCCGCAAGCCTGCTGTCAAAGTTCCAAAATCCGTCGTTAAAAACAAAGCCGAAGAAGTTGTCAACCTTAGGCACGCTCATTATCCATAACACTTGAGGCAACGAAAACAAAACCAAAGGTACTATAAAGTATAGCCATTCTTTCTTCCGACTGAACAAAAATAGAACTCCCCCTACAAAGGACAAAATAATAAACGAATGGGCGTGAAAAAGTGGTAAAAGCCCTACTAATGTTCCGCAAAGAAGCAATTCTTTTTTGTTTAGTTTCTTTGCGCCGAAAGCATTTCGGTAGAAAAAGGTTAATACGATTAAAGCAATCGGGAAACCTACGAGGTACGACCTTTGTGGAATAAAGATGTTAGTCAGCACTTCTGCAAAATTAAAGTACGGATAGGAAGCCACGCTGCTGATGGAATTAAAATCAGGACTTAGCCTGTATTCCACACCGCCCAGCGTATTGCCGTTCAGAATTGTAACGATATTGAAGAAACCAATACCTCCGAAGAAAAACAACAGCAGAGCAAAAGAAGTTACCAGCTTGTTTTTTGATACATCACGTATAAAATAAAATGCCAATGTTACAAAGGAGAACACGAACAACAAATTTGGCAGCACTATGGGCAATAAAAGCGGAAAGCCTGCCTTAATCAGAATTGCAGATAGGAAGTCGTTTAAGAATGGATATGCTAACTTCGTCCCAGCCAGCAGGGGATTCTCGGGTGGAAAATTGTTTCTGTATACGAATGAGTTCATGATTGACATGTGAAATGGCGCATCTGAGCAGAAACCGTCTATACATTTTATATTTTCATATGCGTCTGCCCTAAGACCAGCTGCAAAATGGATCAGGTATATAACCAAAACAAAAAAGTAGACAAGATACTGCGGACTTTGTTTAAGAGAGTTCGATACGTTTTTTATATTTATTTTTTCCAATATATTTTCCAATCTTAATTCTATTTTTTTTAGGTTTCGATTAAGGCTCTGCTTTAATTTTATGCTTTTTGATTTTGATTCATTTTTGATCGTCAAAAGATAGGAAAACGAGCCGATAACCAACATGGATATGACGATAGAGAAGTACGACAAGCTAAGAAGCAGAAATGAGACTGTGAAAACAACCCATGTTGATAGGAATAGACCGATTGTCAATGCGAATGCTACCCGTTGCAAAACAGGCTTTATATCAAAAAACATCGATATGCTGTAACCCAGAATGAAGGAGAGTACGAGAAAAACTATGCCAAATATCATAATTATAATAATTGCGCCAGAATTAAATCTATGTCAAATCGGTTCTGTTTTTGCTAAACTAGTGTGAATATGCGTGTGAAGATGGGTTGGATAATTTTTAGGTCTTAACAGTTACGTGAAAGCGGGCTTCAAGACGCTATATCAAAATGTTATAAGTCTAAGTTCCAAAAACAATTATTATGGACAAATCTTATGAATCAAAATATCATCTATTAGAAGAAAGTAACTGGTGGTTTGTAGCACGTAGGGATATAATCTTAAAATTAATCAAAAAATTGGATTTAAAGAAAAATGCTAAGATTTTAGAGATTGGCTGTTCCGGTGGTCCCCTCCTAAAATTTTTAAAACAAAACGGATTTCTCAACATTTATGGAATAGACATTAGTGCAAGTGCAATTGATTTGTGCAGAATGAGAAGGATTAAAAATGTTGCAGTTATGGATGGTGCAAAAACACAATTTAAAAATGGTGAATTTGATCTTATAATCGCTTCAGATATTTTAGAACATATTAATGTTGATACTTCTGCTCTATCTGAATGGTATAGACTATTAAAACCGAACGGAAGATTAATAATATTTGTGCCAGCATTTAATTTTTTATGGAGCACCCACGATGAAACAAATTATCATTATAGGAGATATTCAAAATCATTATTGTTGAAGAAATTAGAAAAAGCTAATTTTAAAATCAATCGAAGCTCTTATTGGAACTTTTGCCTTTTCTTCCCTACTGCCGCAATGCGTATTCTTCAACGGTTCTCTGTTAAAAAGAAAAGTAAAACAAAAGACCAATTGTACAAATTAACTCCTTTAGTAAACAATGGTCTCATAATTCTATTAAAAGTAGAAAATTGGTTCCTCAAATTTTTGAATTTTCCTATTGGTGTTAGTATTTTTGCAATATGTAAAAAATAAGAAGCGTGCCTTCCCCCGGTTCTCCTTACCTCATGGAGTTCGTCGATAAATTGCATTCTCACGCTCGACTCGAATTACGTCCTCAGCCAGTTCACATAATTGCGTATGCTTTCTTCAACGGGTATTTTCGGTCTCCAGCCCAACTCCTTTATTTTTCTGATGTCGAGCAAAAACAGCGGAACGTCTCCAAGCCAGCCTGCTTTCCCGCCTGTGAAATTGAATTTGACATCCGCCATACTAAGGCCGAACTCGTCTACAACAATCTCTGCTATCTTTTTTACCGTAATTTTTTCTTCGCTGCCTATATTGAAAGCATCAAATCCAGCAAATCCTCCGTCAAATCTTTTAATCAAAAATACTATTGCGTCGGTGCAATCCTTTACGTCCAAATAAGATTTGTCCTGGTTGCCGTCTCCGAGTATCTCCAATTCGCGTGGGTTCTTTTTCAATTTTCTGTAAAAGTCGTATACCACGCCGTGAGCCGATCTTGGGCCTATTATGTTCGCCAGTCTCACAACAATCCCGTTCAAGCCGTGCATATTGCAATAATTTTGAATCAGCGTTTCTGCCAACGATTTCGACAGGCCGTAATTGCTAATCGGCTTAATTGGTGCGGATTCGGGCGTAGGTATTTCAGCCAGTCCGTATACGGTAGAAGAGGATGTAAATATAATGTTTTTAACGCCGTTTTTTCTCATCGCTTCAAGGACATTGAATGTGCCGACAACGTTCTGGTTAAAATCAAACTCCGGATTCTCCATGCTTGTTTTCACGTCGACGTTCGCCGCTGCGTGAATTACCGTGTCAACGCCTGCGAATAGGCCTTCAATATCGCCGTAATTTCTCACGTCAGCTTTTACAAATTTTAAGTTGCCGCTTTTTTCGATGTTCTCAATGCCTTCTATGTTTTCACGCCGCCCGGAAGAAAGATTGTCGACAACAATTATTTTGCACTTCAGCTTTCCAAGAGCGTCGACCAAATGGCTGCCTATGAATCCGCAACCGCCTGTGATTAGCACTGTCTGCGCGTTCATTTTATCAACTATATAAAACTTAATTGAAAACAATTTATATGTCTTTAAATTTCAAATTAATACCAACTGTAACTTGAGATTGTGGTGCAAATGCTAATATTGGGAATCTGGGACGGGCACGACTGCGGAGCTGCGCTAGTTGAAAGCCGCGACACTGGCATCGATATAAAAGCTGCTGTGAACGAGGAAAGGTTCACGAAAAGAAAGCTTGAAGTCGGATTCCCGGAAAAATCGATAGAATTCTGTTTGAAAGACGCGGACGTTAAACCGGCAGACGTGCAGAACATAGCCATTACAACAACAGACCTCGCAAAAACTCTCACTCGCATTTTCCCGTCGCTGAAAGAGAACTACTACATGTTCAGGAGAAGGAAGGTGGAGAAACCGCTTTTCGTCGATTTGAGAAGAAATTTCAAATATTGGATAACGGAGCGGAAAGAGAAACCGCTTTGCCGGGCTCTGACAAAATGGTACTTCAGGAAGCATCTGGAAAGAATGGGTTTCAAAGGCAAGGATTTCAAGCTTCACATAGTCGAACACCACCTCGCCCACGCTGCTGCGGCGGCATACTGCAGCGGATTCGACAAATCCACTGTTATAACAATCGACGGCGTTGGCGACGGCTTGTCTGGAACGGTCAGCGTGTGTGAGAACGGCCGCATAGAAAGACTGTCTGCGATTCCGGCAAGAGACTCGCTCGGAATATTCTTCGAGCACGTTACGACAATTCTCGGCATGCGCGAACTGGAGGATGAAGGGAAGGTAATGGCTCTTGCGAATTTTGCGTACGAAATACCGGACGATAAGAACAAGTTCATGAATCTTTTTGAAGTTGATGGACTGCAGATAAAATCGAAGATGAGCGCTGCCGGTAGGTACAAGCTTTTGAGCAGAGTTGCTTGGAACACAACTATGGAAGATTTCGCATTCATGGCGCAAAGAACTTTGGAAGTTAAACTCTTGGAACTTTTCAAAAATGCAATCGAACGGACTGGCGTCGGAGATGTGTGCTGGTCAGGCGGTGTTGCTTCAAACGTAAAAACAAACATGCTGATTAAAAATTTGCCTGCTTTGAAAAGATGGTTCGTTTTTCCGCACATGGGCGACGGAGGCTTGGCGCTTGGCGCTGCGCTTCGTGTGAGCTACGAGCTTACCGGTCAATCTAAAACAAAGTTCGAGCATGTTTTCTTCGGGCCTGAGCACTCCGAGGAGGCGATTAAAGACGCTCTGGACAAGCAAAGTAGCACGCTGAAGTTCGAACGAATAGAAGACATAGCCGGGCATGCTGCAGAAATGGTAGCAAAAGACAACTATGTGCTTTGGTTTCAAGGAAAGATGGAGTACGGTCCGCGCGCGCTTGGCAACCGCTCCATAATCGCTCCTGCTTACTCGTTGTCGGCAAAGGACGCATTGAACCTGCGCATAAAAAGAAGGGACTGGTTCCAGCCGTTTTGCCCGTCGCTGCTCGAAGAAGAGGCGGACAAGTTCTTCTCCGACGTGAAAGGCTATGACAAATTCATGACAATGGCCTACCAATCGAAGCTGGGAATGAAAGAAAGAATCAAGGCTGTGATAAACGTCGATGGCTCGGCAAGGCCGCAGATGCTTGGCGCAGAGAATCCGCTGTACAGGAAGATGATAGAAAACGTGAAAAGTCTTACAGGCGACGGCATTGTGCTGAATACAAGTTTCAACCTACACGGCTATCCGATCGTGAACACGCCTGACGATGCGATAGAAGTTATGCTGAAAAACAAAGCCCCCTATCTAATACTAGGTAATTTCTTTGTAGAGTTTAAGTAAGGCCAAAAACAAAACAGTAAATTAATGATTTAGTGAAAATAGTGGTTTAGTGAAAATGAAAATGTACAAAAAACAAAAGAGATACGAATCTCCGAAACTGTCGCAGGCTTCGAGGATGCCACAAACTTCGAAATTACTGCAAACTACGAGGCTACTGAAAAATGTGAAAGATAAAATCGTGCTGCTTCTACCGCTGATAATCGCTGGCGCATTGACGATTACCGCAGTAATGTATTTTAACCAGTACACAGAGAAGGAAGTACTAAAAACGAAAATAGCCGACATAGAGCCCATATTCCTTCTTGCAAATTTTTTGATCCTGGTCTTTTCTTTCGCAATAAATTTCAAATCGATAAAAAACGTATTGTCCGGGATAAAAACCAAAACGTGGATTTCACTATTTTTGATATTCCTGTTCGCCGTTTCTTTGAGAGTCTTCCTAGCTCCGCTAACGCACAGGCTGTTCTTCGACGAGGACATATACGTTGAGATAGGAAAGGAAATCCTCGTAAACGGAAAGGGTTCGCTATGCAATTACGGCGTTGGAAACTCATGCCTTGAATACGATCTTATGAAATGGCCCAACGGTTATCCGTTCCTGCTCGCAGTCTCGTATTTTTTTGCAGGCGTGAGCGAAGCTGTAGCGTTCAACGTAAACATACTTTTAAGCAGCATGTCCGTAATTTTCGTAGCTTTGACAGCTTACTTGCTTACGAAGAGCGAAAAGGTTTCGATCTTTGCAGCCCTATTCTTCGCGCTTGTGCCGCTGAACATAATGTGGTCTGCTACTACTGCGACCGAACCCATATTCGCTTCCTTAACTACGTTCGCTGCCTTCTGTTTCTTTTTTTCATTCGAGGCCGGCGTAAAGGGCGAGTCAGGCGATTGGAAGTCGCACATGCTTGCTGTGTCAGCTCTCGCTTACGCCATACAGATAAAATCTGAGGGTCTGCTGCTGCTACCGTTGTTCGCAGCCGTGGTTTTGATATTGGATAAAAAATTCTTCAAGAAGCTTGAAGACAAGAAGTTCGTCATATTGTGGTTCTTACTCTTCGTCCTGATAACACCTTATCTTGTTCATATGAAATATGCTTTCGACAACGATCCGTGGGGCAGCAGCGGGGAGAAGCTTGGATTAGACTACCTGAAAAGCAACATAGGCACGAATCTCGGGTTCTGGGTGCAAGGTTACAAAACGATCGAGCATCCACTGCTGTTCACAGTTTTCGCTTTGATCGGCTCAGCATACATGTTTTTTAAAAACCGTCGCAAGCTTGCCGTTCTGGCAACATGGTTCTTTTTGTTCCTTCTGCTATACAGTTCTTTCTATGCAGGCAGCGTGCTTTACGGCGTGGACGTGCGATATATGCTCGCTGCATATCCGCCTTTCATAATATTGTCGGCTGTCGGTGCATATGCGATAACCGAGCTGCCCAAAGGCGGCAGATACAAAGAGCTGCTGTCTTTGGCGATCGTAGCGCTTACATTGGCGTCTTTCTTATTTTACACACCTTCCATATCGACACCTGCGGCAAAGATAGAGGAAGCCAGGCAGGCGAGGGCATACCATGAGCTTGCGATGAACATGACTAAAAAACTTGGTGACGTTGGCGACAACTGCTACATAATGTCGCATGTGCCGAGCATATACATAGCAGAAGGCAAAGCTTCTCTGCAGACTTGGAACGGCCAAAATGCAAAAGTTATGGACGATCTTTTCAACAAGACTGACTGCATAGTGTTCGATGACGGTTACTGGTGCAATGTCGAACCGTACAAATCATCTGTATGCAAGCAGATGTTCGACGGGTTCAATCTGGAGAAGATAGAATCGTACACAGATCCAACTGGCCCGACGTACACATTTTACAGAGTCACTAGAAAAAGCTAAACAAAAACATCAAGATTCCCAATAAAATTCGATACGGTTTGCAATCGAAGGGTTCTTTTTGTTAAATTCTTTAAATTCTTTATATCTTTCGTGCAATCGATCCAGATGACATTCTATTTCTGATTTTGTAAGTTTTTCAAAACGTGCGTCAACCATGATTTTTATAAAGTCGGAGATTATCTCGAGTGATTCGCGTTCGAGCTCATCTTCGCCTCTACGGTTTACACCATGGTTTCTACCTATCTCTAAATATTTTTCTAGGTTTTGCTTTAGCCCATCGTAACCAGACAAGTCCTTCTCGTATTCTACCGTCCCCAACAGTGCAAATGGTGTAAATGTCTTCACAAAATAGCGTATTAAGTTTAATTCACGATAGCCGTACTTCAAACTATTTACAATTCCTCTTACGCCCATAATTTTTCTTGTAGCGCGCCATATCATATGTTATTCTAACAACTGAGTGTAGTGGTCTTAGAAGAAGCTTTTTTGATTTCCCATTTTTGTCAACTCAAGGATATAGGATGGATTATGTGAGTAGGTGGGAATCTAAAAAAGAAAAGTATTTAAATTGTCACTACTGATAAGTAATCATGAAAGACCCAGAAGCATCATACGAAAGAAAACAACTAGAAGAGCAGATAAAAAGTCAGCTGAGTAAAATAGACGAAAAGATAAATTTCTTAAGAATTATTGAATATGCTATCGATGGAATTTATGGTGCGACCCTGGCGTACAGTGCTTATAACAAATTTACTGATAAAGACACCGATTTGGGGAAGAAAGCTAGGGATGCTACTTTAATCTACAGAGCTAAGATTTCTGAATTAAGGGAAAGTTGCGAGAAAGAAAAAGAAGATTTAATCGTATCGCTCAGGAAAAAGGCGAATGGAGTTTAAAAATCTAAAACAAATTCAAATACGGCAAAAACTCTGTCCTCACTTTTTTTATCGAGCAATGAAGCTGTGTGGCCAGCTGTTCCAGATGTTGTTGCTCTTCTGCGCGCAGAGTTTTCGTGCGGGCTAGAGTTGCTACCAGCGTCGGATATTGGTATCGTACGAATTTGAAATATTTCTTGCTCCGCGCCACTGCAATCCCGCCTGTCATTAGATCGACCATGTACGCGAGGAAACGCCAGTTCTGCGTGCGTTTGATACGGCCGCGGAAAACGTCTGCCCTGCTCAGCGCATCGAACGCAGTCGCAATCTCCTCCGGTCGCTCGAATTCGTTTGCAATGTTGCTTTCAATCCACCACATCATCTCTTCGGGTTCTTTGTCCACGCTGTCAATCGCACGCCTTGCGTCAAGAACAGTATTAGACTTGAACACATTGCTTAGCGCTTCGTATACGCTCGTCTCCCTCTCGCGCTCTCCGAGCTCTTTTGTGTCATCCACGGTTATCTTTTTCTTGTAGCTCAGGCTCTCAAGGTCGTTCAGCGCTGCGCGCATGTCGCCGCTCGCATGCTTTGCAAGCTCACGCAACGCGTCGCGCTCTATCTCTATCTTCTCCTTTTGCACCACCTTTTTCAGGAAATGTTCCATGTCTGCGATTTCCAGCCTACGGAATTCTATATGTGTGCAGCACTTGCGCAAGCCGCGTAGCTTTGGCACATGTGGCTTGTTTGCTGTAAGCACCATGGGATGTTTTGTTTCTTTGACTAGCTTGATTATCTCCGCCACTCCTCCGCGGTCAGCGCTACCTGACAAGCCGTCAATCTCGTCTATCATAAAGATTTTGCCGCGCTTGAAAAGGCTCTGCTGTTGCACAGAACTGCCTATCGTCTCGCGTACCTCCTTCGCCGACCGGTAGTTCGAAGCGTTCATCTCTATGAAATCTACGCCTTTCTGCGATGCGAGCGTCTCCACTATCAAAGTCTTTCCCACGCCTGTCGGCCCGTGCAGAAGAAGCGCCTTGTCGCTTGGCTTCCAAGAATCGAACCAATCCAATATCTTCCTCACATCCTCCTGGTGGCCGACTATGTCCTCCAATCTTTCAGGTTTGTATTTTTCGGTGAACATAAAAACACACTAATAAACCATGTACCTTCTGCATATTTATTTTCAGTTCATTTAGTTCCTATCCATTTTAATACTTGTATATAAATGTGAAAAGACGGCGATTCTATTTAAATATTTAACCTCTCAACATGTAAGTAGCACGGCTGACTAAGCGATACAGCGTGATTGCTTTGTCGAAAATCAAATTTGAAATTAAAAATAAAAGAGGCAATAAAAACGTGCTTTTTGGTGACGACTACCTCCCTCTTGTTTTTCCTTATGGACTTTCGCCGTCTTCTTCGAATATAGACGAAGAGATAAAAAAGATACAATTGGCCGAATCTCTTGGAGCCGATATGGTAAAGGATAACACTATCGGCCGCAAAGAATGGGAGAAACTTTTTGAGAGAGTTAGCGAAGAAACGAATTTATGTGTAGGTGCTTCTGCGACTATTACTGCGGCGAATATGGCGTCCGATCGAACTGGAGAATGTTCAAACCCGACAGAAGATGAATACTACCAGGCATTTGAAAGGTTAGCTGAGGTGTGCGATGCAATCGAAGTCTTCCCCACGATAACAGAAGAGTCGATATATCTACTTGAAAAGTCAAACAGGTTGAACAAGACTAGCGTGTCAAGAGCTGGGGCTATAATAACCAGATACATGACAAGAATCCCTGGGAAAATCTCTGAAAACCCATTCTATTCTAATTTCGAGTGGTTTTTAAACTTTGCAAAGAAAAAGGACATAACACTAATACTTGGTAACGGTTATAGGGCTGGATGCTTAGCTGATTCTATGGACGATGTACAATTGTACGAAACTGGGGTAATGAAAGAATTTTCTAAGAAGGCTACAGACAGAGGCGTCAAAGTAATCGCTGGTATATTTGGCCACGTCGACCCGTCTAAAAAGGACAAAATAGAAAATATAAGAAGCCAGATAGATGTTCCAATAGGAGGGCTCGGCCCATTAGTTACAGATATCTCTTTGGGCTATGATCATATAAATGCTGCAATAGGCATCGCCCTATTAAGAGAGTATATCGATTGGGTTTCCTTGATAACACCAGCAGAGCATATAGGTCTTCCAAATGTTAATGATGTTTACGATGGCATGGCTGCTATAAATACAGCACGACATATCCTAGACTTGATGAATGGATCCACCGAAGCGTACAAAAAAGATTCAATGATGGCAAAAAGCAGGACGACCCTTGATTGGCAAGGAGTAGTTAGAAGCTCCATAAATCCTTATTTAAATAGACTAAGAGAAGTAGAGAAAAGGACCGAAAAATCGTTTTGCGATTTGTGTGGTGAATGGTGTCCTCTTTACAATCAGATTAAAAATCAAGTCGAGAAGGGTTAGATATGGTAAATCAAGATATTTTAAGTGAAGCTTTAAGAGATTATATCGCAGGTCAGAGAAATGTTACATTTGTACAAAGAGACGACGGATACAAAGATGTTGAACCAATCGAACGATATTTTAAGGGTTATAATGAATGGATAGACGTCGAAAAGAAACTTTTTGATAGTAGAATCAAAGGTCGTGTGCTAGAGATAGGCTGTAACATAGGAGAGCACATACGCTTTCTACAAGAAATGGGATTTTATGCAACTGGTATCGATATATCTAGAGGGGCTGTCGAATTAGCAAAAGAAAGGGGAGTCAATAATGTTTATTTGATGGATGCAAGAAAGATGACTTTTGAAAGCGGTTCCTTCGATACTGTACTTATACTGTACTATGGTTTTGGGCTTGGTGGTATTATTGAAGACCAAAAAAACATGTTAAAGGACATACACAGAATGACAACACACAATTCTCAAATAATTTGTTCTAGCATAGATGCCCTAAGGACGGACAGACCTGTTCATATCGAATATCAAAATTATAACAAAGAAAGAGGTAAGCCGTATGGTAATATTACCCAAGTGTCTTTGAGACTACAACATAAAGATAAGCTAGGAGATTGGTACAATCTTTTGTTCATTAACCCAGAAGGTGCGATGGAAATAGTAAAAGGTACTGGGTGGAAAGTTAGCGAAACCATCCCAGAAAAAGTTGGCGGAAGAGCTTGGTACTATGTACTAACTAAATAAAATACTAAAATTACAGGGTGGGTTTAAATGTTCAGCGTTTTGAAAATAGCAAAAACTGCGCTAGGAGAGCTTCAAGTTGCACCAAGTCGCTGCCGCCCTGGCTTAGTCTGTATTCATACTCTCCTGTCTTTCCGATGAGTTCGATCTTTGCCTGTTCTGGGATGTCCAAACTGTAAATCTGTTTGTGTATCTCGCGCACTATGTCCTCGCCTGACAGTCCTTGCTTGAAAAGCATGTCGTTCAGTTTCTGCCTCGCATCGTTGAACCGTCCCTTCAGCACAAGCTCCATCATCGCTTTCACATCGCCGGGTTTTGCGTGCGATGCTACGTCGTACACAACTTCTTCTGTGATTTTCTTCTTCAGCGCTGCGCTTGCTTGCAACAGGTTCGCAACTTTTCGTAAATCGCCTTCTGCCAAGTAGATTATCGCATCCTTCGCAGCGTCGTCGATTTTCAGCTTTTCTTCTTTCTCAATCCGGTCCAAAAACTTCATCTGGTCTTCCTCGACAAGCGTGTGAAAGCGGAACACAGCACAACGACTCTGTATCGGTTCTATTATGCGCGAACTCCAGTTGCAGATAAGTATGAAACGCGACACCGCAGCGTACGTTTCCATCGTTCTTCGCAACGCCTGCTGCGCTTCCTGCGTCAAAGCATCAGCCTCGTCCAAAATTATCAATCTGTAGCCCACATCGCTCATCGTTTTGGTGCGCGCAAAGTCTTTCACTTTGTTTCTTATGATGTCTATTCCGCGCTCGTTGCTCGCGTTCATTTCAAGCACGTTGCTGCGCCAGTTCTTTCCGTAAAGTTCGTAAGCTATTGCCAGCGCTGTCGTAGTCTTCCCGACGCCTGCCGGACCAGCGAAAAGCATGTGCGGTATGTTCTTCTCAGCCACAAACGCTTTTATCCGTTCGATTGCATGCTTCTGGTTTATCACTTCGCCGAGCGTCTTAGGCCTGTATTTTTCTGCCCAGACTACAAGTTCATTGTTGCCTTCTGTTCCTGCCATTTTAGCACCTTTTGCCATCTTTAGCCAATTACTAATTCTAATTTTAACCCTTAAAAATAAAATAAACTTTATGCTTGTCGCGATTTCTGGCACCAGCGGCACAGGCAAGACAGCCGTAGCCAAGATTCTCGTGAAGAATTTGAACAAAAAAATTAAGCTTCACAGGCAGAAATACGAGCTCATTGCTCTTAATGCGTTGACCGAACGTACGAATGCGTACGTAGGATATGACAAAGCAAGGAAATCGAAAATAGTTAGCATAAAAAAGCTGAAGGCAGAAGTAAAAAAACTGAAAGTGAAGTACAAGAATTTGTTGATTGAAGGCCATTTTGCTCATCTGTTCCCGGCAGATATAGTTGTCATCCTGCGTTGTGAACCAAAAATGCTCGAGCGCCGGTTACGGAGAAAGTACGACTGGCCGACGAAAATAAACGAAAACGTCGAGGCTGAGATGATGGGTGTCCTCACCGACGAAGCGTTGCCTCTGCACAAGCCGGGAACTGTTTTTGAGATAGATACTACAAAACGAACGGCTGTGCAGACTGCGAAAGCAATCGAAAAAATAATAAACGATGAAGACGAAGAACGTGCAAAGTACATAGCAGGGAAAATAGACTGGTTGAAAAACCTTTAAAACTCATTCTTATTAATCAGCTAAAACTTATAAAATCTAAATCTAAACTAAAAACTAAAACCGGGAAGAGCCTGGACAGAGGAGTTTCAAGTGACACCCAAAATCGTGATCCCGAAGAAGGAGAACAAGAACATAGAGTTCAAGGAAAGGCTAGTACCATCTGTTCATCTGAGAGACGACAGGAAGCAGCACTTAGCTGCGCAGATGCGGTACACGCTTGAAGTCGGAAATGGAGAAGCAGTATACATAATAGGCGTGGATGATAACGGAAAGGTTGTGGGACTGAATGATATAGAGTTCGAGGAGACGCTGAATGTTTTAAAAGTTGTAGCGGCCGAGAATGCGGCAAATGTTGCAAAAATTGAAAGATTTGCAGAAGATGGGAAACTGATTGGACGTGTGCTGATCGTGCGAGAAGGCAAGCAGGTAAAGCAGCATCTTATAGTTGCCAGCTGCGGTCATGTTGGTCACGGCAAGTCAACGCTTATAGCTACGCTGATGACTGGCGAACCTGATGAAAAAGGCAAAGCTTGGCTATACCTGAACGTTTTGCCGCATGAGATAGAGCGCGGCCTTAGCGCGGACCTGCACTTCACTTTGTATGGTTTTAAAAACGGTAAAGCTTTGCACATCAAAAACCCTCTAGACAAAACCGAAAGGGCGAAGATTGTCGAGCAGGCGGACAAGCTTGTAAGCTTTGTTGATACTGTTGGACATGAAAATTGGTTGAGGACAACGATACGCGGACTTGTCGGGCAGAACATAGATTATGGATTGCTGGTCGTGGCAGCGGACGACGGAGTGACACACATAACGCGCGAGCACTTGGGACTGCTGCTGGCTATGGACCTGCCGATAATAATCTGCATAACGAAGATCGACCGAACGCCTGAAGCGAAAATAGAGGAAGTTGAAAAGCAGGTAGACGGGCTTCTGAAAAACGTCGGCCGCGTTCCGTACACGATACGCCAGAACGAAGACATATCTGTAATTATAGACAAACTTCCGACAATCGTGCCTGTGATAAGGACTTCTGCAACGACGCTCGAAGGCTACGATCTCTTGAACAACCTGCTGCACCTGCTGCCGCAGCGCAAAAAGGAACTGGACAAGCCGTTCCTGATGTTCATAGACCGCGCATACAACATAACAGGCGCCGGAACCGTTGTGAGCGGCACAATAAAACAGGGCGTTTTGAAGCCCGGAACAGACATTATCATCGGTCCGGACGCAAAAGGAAACTTCAAGCCTGTGAAAGCAAAAAGCATAGAGATGCATTACCACCGCCTCGAGGAGGCGAATGCCGGGCTGATAGTTGGCGTTGCATTGAGAGGGATGAAGTACGAGGATGTGGTACGCGGAATGATATTGTGCGACACGGAGTTCAAGCCTCGAGCTGTGAAAAGCTTTGGGGCCGAGATACTCGTGCTAAACCACCCGACGCGCATATCAACAGGCTACGAGCCGATACTGCATATCAACACTATTTCGGAGACTGTGAAGCTGAAGCTGGTCGACAAGAAATATCTCAAATCTGGTGAATCCGGCAATGTAGAAATGGTTTTCCGCTACCAGCCGCAGTTCGTGCGCGAGGGAGACAAATTCGTCTTCCGCGAAGGAAAGACCAAAGGAATCGGTACGATTACAAAAATTCTAGAATATGCATAATGCAAAAGTTTATACAAGTATAAAAAGAATATTGAATGAATTGAACTTTTAGATTAATGGTGAGCTGTGATAGCGATGATCGGAATATCGAGTTCTTGGATGGGCGTTAAAGGATTTTCCATAAAAGAATCGGTTGAGCGTGAGTTTGAGCTTGGGTTCGAGCTTGTTGAGATAGGCGCGGCGCACAAGTATGAAGATGGCGCAGTGGAAACCGTATTGAATCTGAGGAAAAATTACCCGAACAAAAATTTCACTTTGCATGGATTGTTCCCGCACTCAAAAGGCAGACATATTTTTTTGAATCTTGCAAATAGCAAAGAACACGTGACGACTCTAAAAATTGTAAAGAATATGTTTGACATCGGCGAGAGGCTAAACGTAGAAGTTATAGGCTTGCATGGCGGCTACAGTGGTGAAGTGAAGTTCGGGAAACCGAAACTAGGCTTTGAAGAAATTTTAGTTAAAAAACCAATGCCCATTGATATCGCTAAGCGAAACATAATCGCGATAACTAACGAACTTGTGGATATCGCAGAAGAAAGAAAAATAAGGCTGGCAATAGAAGTGCAGCCTCCCGGACCTGCACAAATGATGACAAACCCAGAGACTTTCAATTGGCTTTTCTCGAATTTCAAATCAGATTATTTCGGAATTCTTGTAGACATAGGGCATCTTCACAAATCCAGCCGCAAGGAAGGCTACGACCCGTACGAATTTGTAAAGGCTTTCAAAGATAGGATTTTCGAGATGCATCTGCATGACTGCAAAGAAAGTAGCGACAAAATCATCAACGACCACATAGCAGTTGGTACAGGAGAAATAGATTTTGAGAAATATTTCAAGATAATCGGCCGCAAAACGCTTGAGAGCATACCTCTTGTTTTCGAATACAACAATTCCGTGACCGAGCAGCAAGCGGTGAATGGAAAACTATTGATTGAAAAGTTGCTGGCCAAAGTCTAATTAAATCAATGCAGCCGTAGCACCTGCATACCATTTTCATCGGAAGTAGAGAAACTCAGCGGAAGCGACCCCCTTCGAAAGCGGTATTAATGCCATATGCACAATATTTTATCGGCAGTTCTTGATCCCTGCCTCTCATTTTGACTTTGCCCTTCGTGGCTTGCTTGACGATTTCTCGTCTTTGGAATTTGAAAAAATAAAGGTGTCTTCATAAATCAAATTAAAACGTGGACGATTAAAATGGAAAATTATCAAAACTCAAAAATGGTGATATCCTCTACGGACTAAAGTCCGTAGCTTCCTCCTGTTTTTAAGAACCCGTCTAGGCTCAGCTGTTGGTTGCGAACGTATTGCTTTATTCCTTCTGTTGTGTTTCTGCCCACAGACTCCTTGAAGTTTCCTAGGCTCCATAGATGGCCTTTTGGGTATCGGAGACGGAAGTTGGGAATCAGCCTGAAGAGCTCGTAGGATGATGCCCCTTTTAGCAGTTGTGCGGCTTTGCTTTGTGACATGTTTGGAGGCAGCTGCGCGACTATGTGGATATGCTCTTCCATGACAGCTAGTTCAAGTATTTGTATGCTGTGCCTTCTTGCTACCATACAGAGTATGTCCTTGCAGAACTCCCTAAGCTTCCGCTTGCGGAACATCTTATACCTTTTCTTTGTGCACCACTCTATGTGGTGGATGTTGTTGCCAACGCTATGGTTATGGCTAGCTAAGTCTTCCATGAGAAACACCTCGCAGATTTATATGCAGGATAGAACAATCTCTAATCAAGAGATTTCCTGTGGTAGGGCGTTAGCCCTACACAAATTATTTAGGGCTTCGCCAGAATATTATGCAATTCATCCGTCGGGCTTAAGCCCGAGGATTTCTTGCGAAGAGCTTAAAAAAATTATATTGTGAAGAAAATCTTACTGCTAATGAAATTGCTAAGAAATTTTGTGTCTCACAAAAAACAATCCTAAATTGGATGAGGAGATTTGGTATTAAACGTAGATGTTTCACTCGGCCAGATATAAGCAGAGAATTGCTAGAGAATCTGTACCAAAAAGAAAAATTATCAATGCCGAAAATAGCCAAAATGTTAAATACAACATATGACACAATCTGGCGTAAAATGAGAAAATATAGTATAAAAGTCAGGTCCATGTCAGAAGCGAAGATGAAATATCATAAATCTTCTTTTTCTGGTAATCTAATTGAAAAAGCGTACATGTTGGGTTTAAGGGCTGGTGACTTTTCGGCGGCCAGGGCCTGTAAACAAATAACAATAAACACGTCAAGTACGCATATAGCTCAATTAAATATGTTCAAATGTACGTTTGAAAAATATTCAAAAGTTGATTTTTATAAAGTATATATAAAGACAGATTGCAGGGAAGCATGGCATATATATTGCCGACTCGATTCTAGCTTTGAATTCTTGCTTAAAAAGCCCAATAGAATTCCTAAATGGGTGCTGGAAAACGAAAGATATTTTTATTCTTTTTTAGCTGGGTACGCCGATTGTGAGGCGTGTTGGTATTTGCACAAACAAAAAGAGTCTAAAAATTTCAAGTCTAGATTTCAAATTGTAAGCGGTGACGTAACTATTTTGAGACAGATTAACGCCAAATTACTAGAATTGGGATTAAGATCGAGATTCAGACTAGCCTATAAAAAGGAAAAGGGTCATGAGAACTCTTTTGGTAAATATAACAAAGACATGTATTGCCTGAATATTAATTTTCAGGAAGATATTCGAAAACTAGCAACTATATTGTTAAGTCTATCTTCACACCAAGAAAAGATTTGGAAAATGAAGTTTATTTTAGAGAATATAAATAAAGGCTGGATGGATGTATGCCAGCGGTTACAGGAATTCAAGAAATTTATAGATGAAACCAATTTAAACAAAACTTCTAAAGAACTGCGCTACCTCCACTATGCCACGAAAGCCTCGGACGTATCTGCACAAGAAATACTTTCTCCAGATTGTCGTCAATAATAGCAGCCGCACCTGGCCAACGCGGCAGATCATTTATGTACTGCCAAATATCCTTTTCGTGATAAGCTTGAGCCACCGAATGAAGTGCCTGTAAATCATCCTTGCTCGTCAAGCGGTGCGCGAACACGATGTCGCACTGGCTGAGTATGTCTTGATGCACTTTGTTCGGCATCTGCGTAAGCACGACCAAGCTTACGCCCGGCTCGCGACCCTGTTTTGCAATCGTGGTTAGAGGATCGGTTGAAACTGTCTTAAAGTCAGAAGGAACGAAATTATGCGCCTCGTCTATAATCAGCCACACCATCGGAAATGTTTTTCCTTTTTGTCCTTCTCCTTCTGCAAAACCGCTCAGCTTAGCAACCTCTTCTTCTTTCCTCGCAATCAAGCGGCGCTGATAAATCTTCCTTGCTATAATCGCCACGATAAAATTGCGCACGCTCCAAGCCTCGGTCGAGCGAAGGTGGGAGACATCTACAATTGTAATTGTGCCCGGTGAGATTATACCGTCTATGTTCATACCCTCTGTTCCGAACACTCCCCATTCTGCTGCAACGGACAGCATATTGACAAGGGCTTTTTTCACGTCATCCGCAGTCTCGGCATCATCTCTAACTTCCGACAACAAATCATCGATTGTGAACTTTTCGTTTTTTTCAGAAATCTCATTTACAATCTTCTCGATTGCTACGCCGGCAGGCTCGGTCGGCCTCAAATTGAATGCAAGTCTCCACTCTTCTGCAGAAAATTCGTACGGTGCAATCGTTATACCGCCGTCTACTGGCATTCCTGCTTTCTCATACTGCTCTTTCTGCGAATACGGCACGTACACTTTCACCCTGTCAGTCGCCTTCGGCTTCAAATCCCACTCGGCAAGCAGTTTGCTCTGCTGGTCGTTCGGATTTTTCATGCTCCAAAAAATGCCCATTGTGTCTATGAAAACAGCCGCGAGACTCTCCCTGTACTCTTCAGGAAGCTGCGCCATCTCTTCTGCAATCACAGCCGCATCGTAGCTTTTGCCGCTGCCACGCTTGCCTGTAATGAGAATTATGTGAGGGCTAAGGAAATCTAAAAGCACTCGCGTCGTCAAGTGCGCATCCTCGCCCGTTCCAACAATGTGCTTTCCTATGAAACCTGCAGCCGCCTGCCCGAACTTCTCCAAGTTCTCCTTGCCGCGGCCGACAACGGTCTCGTAAGCCATATTAATTAATTTCGCATTCCTAATCAAATAATTAGCATAAACTGTTTGGGGAAGTCGTTTAGCTTGGTCTAGGACCCAGCCTTGGGGTGGCTGAAAGCTTTATGCCAACAAACCCGGGTTCAAATCCCGGCTTCCCCATTCAACCGAACGTCTGCACCTCAGAAAGTTTTCTGCTCTTCGGCTCGTACTCAAAGAATATTTTTGGGCCAAAATTGTCATCGTGAACAATCGCTATTTTATTTACAGTAGGGTTGTACTGAGAGCCTGAGACCGTTTCTATTATTTCAAGAATTGTGCCGTCTTCCAGCTGGATAATGGCTTTGTATTGCTCCATTTTTCTGACTAGCTTCATAAAAAGACATTCGCACAAAAAACTTAAATATCATTACAAAGAAGTCTTACAAGAGGGGTCGTAGTCTAACTTGGTTAGGACTCAAGCCTTGGGTGGGTTAAAATCCAAAGAACGCTTGTAATCAGGGTTCAAATCCCTGCGACCCCACTTTAATTTTTCTTTTTCTAAATCCAATATTTGTTTATGATACAGAGAGTGCGTGGTAAGAAACCGGACTATCAACTCAAGATTGCACGAGAGAGAATCGATGTACTGTTCGATCTGGCCGAAAAGGAATTCCGCATGCACCCGGAGCGTAGCAAGCGCTACGTAGAGCTGGCGAGGAAAATCGGAATGCGCTACAACGTGCGGCTGAGCGGCGAGAGAAAACGTAGCTTCTGTAAAGCGTGCAGCACTTTGCTCAAACCTGGCGTAACATCGCAGCAGCGCACCAAAACAGGCACGATATTTATAAAATGTCTGAAATGCAATAAAATTTATAGATATCCCATCAAAGCTAAGAGGGCAGAAACATGAATACATACGTCTATGTCGGAATAATAACGATATTCATAGCGGCGTTCACGCTTTTCTTCGTGTTCAACAGCTTAGATCAACTCTCTATACAGTGCAAAGCAAATCCAGATTACTCGCTTATGTGTTCTAAACTTACAGGCTTCACAATGTCCATGCTGATCATACTACTCATAGTCGGAGGGTTTGTAATAACGATAACTGCGAGCGCCTATATAATGATGTCGGCCTCATAACGTGCTCGGCTTCGTAACGTGCGCTTTAGTACGGACGGCCGGACGGCTATAGTAACGGTTGAATCGAATGGTTCTTTACTGATTTTTACTGAATTCTTTTTATCGAATTCTAATTCTTAAATAGCATAGATTAATAAAATTAAATAACGTAAAGTAGTGGTATAGCTCTGATAAGGGCTGAGAAAATGGTAACATTAAGAGATGTAGATACGAAAGCGTTTGCTCAAGCCGTAAAAGAAGAATTGAAAAAGGTAGAGGAAATACAGCCTCCGGCTTGGGCGAGCTATTCGAAGAGCGGAGTTTCCAAGCAGAGGCCGCCAGAGCAGGAAGACTTTTGGTACATACGCGGTGCGAGTTTATTGAGACGCATTTATTTAGGCGGACCAGTAGGAGTGAGCAAGCTCAAAACAGTGTACGGTGGGCGCAAAAGAAGGAGAACCAAGCCCGCGAGATTTAGGAAAGGGTCCGGTTCTATTATAAGGAAGATGTTGCAACAGCTTGAAGCCGCAGGCTTCGTGGAGAAAAACAAGAAAGGCGGCGGGAGGAAAATAACCCCAAAAGGACAGAAGTTCTTGGATAACATAGCATACAAGATTTCGAAACCGTAGACGACTAAACATAGATGATTGGATGGCAAACGGGGAAATTGGCGCAAACGGATTCAATCCTGCAGAAGCAGAGAGGCTAGAGCAAATTAAAAAAATAATTTTACAAAACATACTGACAAAGGACGCGAGGGAGAGGTTAAGTAGGATAAAGCTTGTAAAGCCTGACCTCACGCTACAGCTCGAGCTCTATCTTATGCAGCTGTACCAAAGCGGAAAGATAAAATCGCCTATAACAGACGGACAGCTTAAGGAAATGCTGGAGCTGCTGAGCTCTGGGAAGAAGTTTAATATAATAAAAGAGAGCAAATAAAGAAAGATGCAAAGGCGGAACTTATGACAAGAAAGAAAAAAGTTGGGTCAGCGGGAAGGTACGGATCCAGATACGGGGAACGCATAAGGAGCTTGGTCAGCGAGGCCGAGAAGGTGCAGAAAAGCAGGCATCCGTGTCCGAAATGCAAAATGCCGTATGTCGTACGCGTATCTTCAGGAATCTGGAAGTGCAAGAAATGTGGCACCAAGTTCGCGGGCATGGCTTACAGACCCAAATCCGAGGAGTAATCGTATAAACAGAGAAAAACAGAGAAGTAACAGATACATTTATTTGAGCGGTAAAATAAATTGATAGAGTGCGTGATCGTATGTACAAATGTATAAAATGCAAACGCATAATAACTAAAATCGAAGGGACGATCAGGTGCCCATATTGCGGTGCGCGAATTCTTTCAAAGCTGAGGCCGGAAGTAGTGAAAAGAGTGCAAGCCAGATAAAAACGGTAGAGAGATAAAAGCGGTAGACAGATAATTCAAATCAAAATTTAAATCCTGAAGAAATTAATTTCTTAGCATGCATGAAGTAAACGAAGTAATTCTGAGAATCGAATGCAAGAAACCAGAGTTTGTGAAAAAAAGTTTGGAGCCGGATATACAGAACAGCGAAGAAGTGCAGACAGAGATAAGAACAGACAAAAGCTTTGTTGAGCTGACGATCAAAAGTAAAAAATTAAGCCACTTAAAAGCTATTATAAATTCGTATATTTCACTAATTTCAATGTTGGAGCAGGCGGAAAGCGATTTGATTAAAATTGTTGAAGAAGAAAAAGGAGTTGAAGAAGATGGCGGCGGATGACAAAGAAGAAGGCGAAGTAGAAGACGGAATAGAAGACGGTTACAATAAGATGAAGCTGGCGGAGAACGATCCTAACGTATTGATAGCTCAGTTTCAGCTTTTGCAGCAACAGCTTCAGAACGTGCTTATACAGAAAGAGAGCTTAAATATGAATTTGATGGAGATAGACCGAGCAACAGAAGAACTTGAAAAAAGCAAAGAGGGCAGTGCGTACAAGATAACTGGCGCGATAATGGTAAAGAAAAGCGCTGAAGAGCTTAAGAAAGACTTGGCAGAATCGAAAGAGACTTTGGAGGTGCGCGTCAAGTCGCTTGAAAAGACAGAGAAAGTCCTAACCGACAAACTGAAAGAGCTGCAGGAAAAACTGAGAAAGATTATAAAATGATAAAATGAGCGTGTTTGACATGGCGAAAAAGGCTGCTGAAAAAATCGTGGACTTGAAGCCTGTGAGTGAGATGCTCGAGCAGATATTGAATGATAGGACTGTCCCGAGGAACATACGGGCTGCGGCCGAGCAGTCAAAGGCTGTGTTAGATGGAACTAGTGCTATCGAGCTAAAGATAAGCACTGCCGTGAACACGCTCGACGAAATAATAAACGACCCGAACATGCCTATGTACACCCGCACGCAGATATGGAACATAGTCAGCATGCTCGAGCAAATAAGGAGAACGCTTTGACGTATGCCTCGAGGAGGAACTCAATTTATTTAAGTTTAAAATCCAAACCTAATAATATACGAAATGCACAAGGCGATAAAATGGACATAAACGACATAAAAAAGATTATCAAAAACGAGAAAGAGGGCGAGAGAGGCGAGGTCGAAGAACCGAAGCAAGAGTGGGTGGAGCTTGACGATGGTGCATTCAAAGAGAGCACAGACGTGAATGTGCGGGTGGAGACCCTGAAGGATTTCACAGACACGGACCGCATACAGTACCTGCTTCGGGAAGGCAGCATAATATTTTTGAGGATAAAAGAGCTGAGGCAGAAAGATTTGACAGAGCTCAAGAGATCGGTGGACAAGCTGAAAAAGACATGCGCAGCCATGGACGGCGATATAATAGGAGTGGATGAAGACTTCCTTGTTCTGACTCCGAATTTCGCAAGGATATTTAGAGGATAAATTATTCAAAACAAAAAATTTTATTTAGTTTTTACTTAACTTGCTTTCCCATCTTCTCGAATTTTACATCTTCGTTCATTAATTTCCAGATGACGCTCGCCAAATCTTTTATCTTCACACGGATCTGTTTTGTGCTGTCGCGGTCGCGCAGCGTGACATCGTTGCCCTTCAGGCTTTCGTAATCAATCGTAATGCACCAAGGAATCCCCGCTTCGTCTGCGCGCGCGTAGCGTTTGCCTATGCTGCCCGATTCATCGTAAAAGCAATCGTAGCATTGCTTAATCTGGTTGTGGACTTCTTTCGCCTTCTCCGGCAAACCTTCCTTGGAAACCAGAGGGAAGACGGCCACGGTAAACGGAGCTATCTTCGGCGGGAAGGCAAACCAAGACCAGCCGCGTTCTTTTCCTTCTCTAAAGCAGTAAAGCAGAACTGCATAAATTGTCCTATCAACCCCGAAAGATGGTTCTATCACATGCGGTACGATTTTCTCCCCAGCTTTTCCAGATTCGTCCTCGACAACTGAAAAGTCTACGCCTGCGTGTTTCATATGCGTCTGCAGGTCGAAATCCGTGCGGTATGCGTTGCCTACGACTTCCTTCCACCCAAAATCGAACTTAATCTCCATGTCAAAATTCCCGCGGCTGTAATGCGGTGTCTCAGCTTCGAGCATATGCCTGTGCCTCAACGCCTCGAGAGGGATTCCCAAGCGTTTGTACCACTCCAATTCTTTTGCAATAAAATAAGCCATCCATTTGTTCGGCACTATGCCTTTTTTCACTGCCTCTTCTGCTGTCGCTTCTTTAGGTTCTCGCTCAACTTTCTGGTCTTCTCTTGTCAGTATTTTTACTTTCCTTTTTGATACATTTTCGAATAGCGGACAATCGTTAATCTTTTTCGGATTCACGAACATCTCAATCTCTATCTGGTTAAATTCTCGCAGGCGGATCAGCCATTGTCTCGGGCTGATTTCATTTCTGTAGCTTATTCCGAACTGCACTACGCCGAATGGTAGCTTGGCTCTTGTCGACACAAGCATGTTTTTGAAGTTTGTGAAAGCTCCCTGTGCTGTCTCTGGACGGAGGTAAGCGACGCTGTTCTCTGTGCCTTCCGCGCCCTTCAAGCTTTCCAACGGGCCGACATTGGTCTTTAGCATCAAGTTAAAAATTCTCACTTCGCCTAGCGAATCGCCGCATTTGGGGCATTTTATTTTGCTTTCTCTTATGATCTTTGTCAATTCTTCCGGCTTCATGCCTTCGACGAATTTTCCTGTATCTTCTTCAATCAAATTGTCTGCGCGGAACATGCTTTTGCATTTCTCGCACTGCGTTATTGGGTCTACGAAATCTTTCAGATGGCCTGAAGCTTGCCAAACTGCAGTCGGCGCTATCGTGCGCGAAGAAATCTCCCACATATTGTCTTCACTGCGCATGAAGCAATCGCGCCACGAAGCTTCGATCTTGCTTTTCAGTTTTGTTCCCAAAGGTCCGTAGTCATAAAATCCGCTAAGCCCTCCATAAATCTCCGCGGATGGAAACACAAAGCCACGTTTTTTGCAGATATCAATGACTTTTTCCATCACGCCCTTTTTAGCATCGGGTTTTTTATTCTTCATATAAACACTTTGAATTTTTGTATGATTATTATTTTATTTCTTTATTTCTTTAGCTCTTACTTCTTTTCAAGCCATCCGGACAAGCTCGACTGCCTGCCTTTTATCGAGGCAGCCTGCAACCTCTCGATTACCTTATCTACACGTTCTTGGGAGAAATCGTGCTCATGCACCATAAACTCGCGCAGCTTATCCATATCTGGTTCTTTCCACTCAAGCTCGTACTTGTCTGTCACAGGCGGCTTCAAAAAGAAATCGTAGATTTCCTGCGCACCGACCTCGCCGATCCATTCTACGTTTTTCAAGACATTTTCCAAAGTCTTGTGCTCTTTCACCAGCTTAAGCGCGTTTTTCGGCCCGATGCCTTTTACACCTTCCGAATAGTCGGTTCCCACGAGCATTCCCAAAATTATAAGCTGTTCCTGAGTTATTCCCAGATTGTTCAAAACCGACTCGAGTTCTATCAGCTCAGGTTTGATCTGTACGTACATCTCCTTTTTCGGCACTTTGCGTTTCCCGGTTATCGATAGATTCCTGACAAGCCTTGGCGAGCCCGCTAGAAGGGAATCGTAATCTTGCGAACCGCTCGTCCAGACATCGCCGCGTTTGCACATAAAAGCACACTGTATCTCTCCCTCACTCGGCGCTTGAATCCACGGTATGCCCATGCACTCGAGCAGCTTCTTCGCATGTTCAATCATGTCCTCTGAAACTTCAGCAGCTGCCTGCGCGTACGTAATCGCCTCTTCACCTCTTTCAACAGCTTCTTTCCATTTTTTGCGTGCCTCCTCCTTTCGCTCAGCGCGTGCCTCAATTGTCAAGCGCTTGAATTCGGGCGGCTTGCCATCGAATACAAAAACGGGCTTTATCCCGGCTTCTATCAGGTTGGAGTTGCGGTACATCAATCCTGACAAGTGCGACGTGACACGTCCTTTGCTGTCTCTAAGCGGCTCTCCGGTCATCCTGTCCCGTATGATTGAAAGGAATTGAAAAATGATGTTGAAAGCATCCATAGCAATCTTTCTGCCTGAGAGTTCGACTAGATTTATCTCTCGCGCTTCAACCAAGCTTGGTATGTCCACACCCATCTATATCTCCTTTAATTATCTCCGTTTAATTAAACATAAAAATAGAATTAGATAAAAACTTGCCGTAAAGTCGACGCAGAGTAGACACGGAGTAGACGTAAATCCAGCTTTGACGCCCCTTTCAGCGCCCAATACTTATCTAAGATGTACTAAGAGTTATTTCTGTTATTTCTTTGTTTGTCTTTTCTCGGCCCTTATTTCCTTTCCAATCTTCAGCTCGTCCAGTTCTAGCCAGATTATGAACACACCAATCAGTGCGATGAATGGCGGCACAAGACCGTTTACTACTGTTAGGAAATCTCCCCACGCACCGTATTGGTTTGTGTATATGTACCATATGCTGGATATCAGAAGTATTGCTCCAAACAGTATTTTGATTATTGGATGCATTTTTTGACCTCCTTAAACTTGCTTGCTTTAACTCCTTTAAAGAATTTTAAGACGTTTAGATATAAATCTTTAATATCTCGAAAGAGTTTAAAGAATTAAACGAGTGAAACAAAATAGTGAGATAAAGAGTGAGATGAAAATGCCTGAAGTAGGAGCAAAACAAGCAAAGATGTCAGAAGCAGAAGAAAAATCAATTTTGAAAAGCCGCCTTATGCAATGGAGAAAGGAGCATACGGTTGAGCGTCTGGGAAAACCTACAAAGCCGGCGCGTGCCAGAACTCTCGGCTACAAGGCGAAGAAGGGATTTGTAGTCGCCCGCGTGCGCATTGACAAAGGTGGCAGACGCAAACGTTTATACGGCCGAAGAGGCAGGAAGCCAAGAAATATGGGACTTGTGAAGTTCACATTCGGCAAAGGCCTGCAGTGGATAGCAGAGGAGCGGGCTGCGAAGAGATTCACAAGCCTGGAAGTGTTGAATTCTTATTTTGCCGGCGAGGACGGCCGCAACAAGTGGTACGAAGTCATTCTCGTCGACCCGCAGCATCCAGCGATAAAAAACGACAAAAATATGAAATGGATTTCTACGCCTGCGAACAGAAAACGTGTTCTGCGTGGCCTTACATCAGCCGGGAAGAAGGCGAGAGGCCTGAAGTAAGAGGCTTGAGGTAAGTAAGGTAAGTCCTCTAAAAGTTACGTATTTAAAATTTGACGTTGAAGGAAATTTATTAAAGCTTATTAAAGCATGAAACTAAACGGTGCGAAAATGAAGAAAGAGGAAATGAAGAAAAGGGTTTACAGTTTTGAAGAAGGAGATGGAAAGAACAAAAAACTGTTTGGTGGGAAGGGTGCAGGCCTGTGCGAGATGACGCAGATTGGTTTGAATGTGCCGCCTGGATTTGTGATAACAACCGAAGCTTGCTTGGAATATTATGACAATCATGACAAAGACGGAGACGGCAGTGGCAGTATCAATGGCAGTGGCAAAAATCTGCCTGAAGGGCTGATGCAAGAAGTAAAGGAGCATATGAAAAAATTGGAAGAAAAGGTTGGAAGAGGTTTCGGAAGCGCAAAGAACCCGCTGCTTGTTTCTGTAAGGTCTGGCGCAGCAATGAGCATGCCCGGCATGATGGATACGATTTTGAACTTGGGCCTGAACGAAGCAACAGTGCAGGGCATTATCGGGCAAACAAAGAATGAAAGGTTCGCATGGGACGCCTACAGAAGATTCGTGCAGATGTTTTCCAAAATAGCACTGGGCGCCGATGAGAAAAGCTTCAGCAAAGCGTTCGATGAAATAAAAAAGAAGTATGGGGCGAAGTTTGACACTGATTTGAACGCTGCTGCTTTGAAAGAATCGACTGGGCAGTTCAAAAGAATCTGCAAGCAGGAGACTGGCAGAGATTTCCCTGACGATCCTTACGAACAGTTGGAGACAGCCATAGAAGCTGTATTCGCATCGTGGATGGGCAAGCGCGCAGTAGATTACAGGAAATTCAACAAGATCACATCAGACATGGCTAACGGCACTGCTGTTAACGTGCAGACAATGGTTTTCGGAAATATGGGCATTGATTCTGCTACTGGCGTGGCTTTCACCCGCGATCCTGCAACGGGCGAGGATGTGTTTTTCGGCGAATATTTGACAAACGCTCAGGGCGAAGATGTGGTTGCAGGCGTACGAACGCCCAAGCCGATATCTGAAATGGGAAAAGAATTCCCGGATACTTTTAAGGAACTTTCAAATGTTCGCAAGATTCTCGAAAGCCATTATAAAGAAGTCCAAGACCTTGAGTTCACGTTAGAAAGAGGTAGACTTTGGATTTTGCAAACGCGCAATGGTAAAATGACTGCTGCTGCCAAACTTAAAACAAGCGTGGACATGCTCCGCGAAGGCTTGCTTACAAAAGAGGAAGCGTTGATGCGCATAGACCCGGCACAGCTTGAGCAGATCATGCATAAGAGAATCGACCCGAAAGCAAAAGAAAAAATGAACATAAAATCAATAGCAACCGGCTTGCCCGCATCGCCTGGTGCTGCTAGCGGCATGGTGGTCTTTACAGCAGACGAGGCAGAAAAGTTGGGCAAAGAAGGCAAAAAAGTTATTTTGGTACGTGAAGAAACAAAGCCGGACGACATACACGGTTTTATCGGCGCGCAGGGAATACTGACGTCTCGAGGTGGAAAAACGTCGCATGCAGCCGTTGTCGCAAGGGCCATGGGCAAGCCTTGCGTGTCAGGTTGTGAAGAAATAAGGATCGACGACCGTGCAAAAATTTTCACTGTCGGACATGGTGACATTTCAGTAAAAGAGGGCGACTTAATAACCATAGAAGGAACAACAGGCGAAGTCATGCTCGGCGAAGTGCCTTTGACTGATCCGGAAATCTCAGACGACTTCAAACAGGTTCTGAAATGGGCCGATGAAATCCGCAGGCTAGGCGTAAGAACAAATGCAGATGCGCCGACCGACGCTCTGAAAGCAAGAGAGTTGGGTGCAGAAGGCATTGGTCTGTGCAGAACAGAAAGGATGTTCAACGCCGCTGACAGGCTGCCGATTATGCACGAGATGGTGCTTGCCGAGACAGACGAAGAGAGACAAGTAGCTATAGACAAGCTTATGCCATTACAAAAAAATGACTTTATGAAAATTTTTGAAGTGATGAACGGGTTGCCTGTGACTATCAGACTGCTCGACCCGCCGCTGCATGAATTTTTGCCATCGATAGAGCAGTTGCTGCACGACATAAATGAACTGAAATTACAAGGAAAGGATGCGAGCGACAAGGAAAAAATCTTGAAAAAAGTCAAAGTTCTGTACGAGATAAATCCGATGCTCGGGCATCGCGGCGTGAGATTGGGAATCACTTATCCGCAATTATACGAAATGCAGGTCCGTGCGATAATCGAGGCTGCTTGCGAAGCTAAGAAGAAAGGCGTCGATGTCAAACCGGAAATAATGATTCCGCAGGTTGGGATTGCGAAAGAACTGGCTTATGTCAAAAAACACGTAGACCGCATAGCAAACGAAACCATGTCTGCGGCTGGAGTAAAAGTCGATTACAAGTTTGGCACGATGGTGGAGGTTGTGCGTGGCTGTGTGACTGCCGACAGTATTGCTGAGATTGCAGAGTTCTTTTCGTTTGGTACGAATGATCTTACACAGGGCACATTCTCGTTTTCGCGTGAGGATGCTGAGAATAAATTCCTTCCAAGATACATCAACGAAGACGTGCTGAAAAACAACCCGTTCGAGATTCTTGACAGGGACGGCGTAGGCAGGTTGATGGATTTGGCCGTGAAGGAAGGACGAAAGGTGCGAAATAACCTGAAAGTGGGAATTTGCGGCGAACACGGGGGCGAGCCGAGCTCGGTTGAGTTCTGCCATAAAATCGGACTGGACTACGTATCATGCTCCGCATTCCGCGTGCCGATTGCAAGGCTGGCAGCAGCGCAGGCGAAAATCAAAGAGGATCTTGAGAATCTGAGTTCAAAATCTCATCTCGCACGTGACGTATAAATGCCAAAATGCCAACGCCCGAATGTAATTTTACTTCAGTTTGTAATTCTGAACAAAAAAGTTAAATGATTAAAAACGGCAAAACCAATTCTTAATTAGATATTTATGAAATTTTTCGACCTACACGTTCATTCAGCGTTCTCGGAAGGAGAGAGCACAATAGAGCAGCTTGCGCAACGCGCGAAAGAGCTTGGCTACAGCGGGATATGCTTCTCGGAATACTACGAAGGCCGCGCACGCCTGGAAAAGCTGAAAGCTGAGATTGCAAAAGCTAGGCGGAAAGTGGGGAAAGATATAGAAATCTTCCTCGGATTCGAAGCGAGAAATTTGCGCGAGTTGCAACAGCTTGCGAAGATGAGACGTATGTTCGATGTGCTTCTTGCACATGGCGGCGACCTTGATATGAATCGTGTTGCTGTTGAGACTAAGGAGGCGGACGTACTTACGCATCCGGAGCACGGCAGATACGACTGCGGTATGAATCATGTAATGGCGAGGCTAGCAAGGCAGAATGACGTGGTAGTGGAGATAAACTTCCGTGAGATTCTAACGTCGACGAAAAAAAGCCGCAGCCGCGTGCTGGCAAACATGCGTGACAACGTAGAGCTGGCAAAGAAGTACAAGATGCCAATTGTGCTGTGCAGCGGTGCAATAAGCCACTCCGAACTTCGTGACCCGCTTTGCATGAGTTCGATGGCCGAGCAGCTGGGGCTGCCGCTAAAAAACGCAAAGGACGCGATTTCAAAAATCCCAGAAAAAATCGTTGAGCGTGCGAAAGAAAGAAAAAGCGAGAATTGGATAATGCCTGGAGTGAGAATTAAGTGAGCAAATATGATACGTGAACAAATATGATTAATGATAAAAAAATAAAAATTCGTGAGGCAAGTCTTCGAGATTTGGAATCTGTCGCAGAGCTGAAATTAAAACTTGGAAAGCATGAAAGAAGATTCGATAAAGAAATGAAAATATTGCCGAAGAGAACAATTGTAACTTACTTGAAAAAGGACGTGCTGGGCAAAAATAAAGGCAAGATTTTTGTAGCAGTCGATGAAAGCATACGAAGAATTGTGGGATACTGCATTGGCTGGATAGACAGTGGCGACTGGCCGTGGATAGAGTATAGAGGACTTAGGGCGGGCTACATCTGCGATTGCTTTGTACTGGATAAATATAGGCGGAGAGGAATAGGGTCAAGTTTAGTAAAAGAGATGCTCAAGTGGTTGAAAAGCAGAAAAATTAAAATAACTCATTTGGGTGTATATTCGAGAAATAAAAGAGCTTACAATGCGTGGAAAAGCGTGGGCTTCAGAGAGCTTGAAATAACAATGAGAAAAGTGGTAAGATGAAAAAAAATACAACTGCAAAAATGAAAATACTTCCGCCGACTGCGCGAAAGAAGCACCGTTATGTAAAATTCCAAGTTTTGTCAGACGAACCGATTGTTTACTCCGATCTTGATGCGGCGGTTTGGAACACTGCACTGGATTTTTATGGCGAGTTCGGTGTAGCTGGCATGGATTTGTGGCTGATAAAAAACTTGTACGATAGCAAAAAGCAAACGGGTGTGCTGCGATGCGCGCATACATCTGTGCCTGCAGTCGTAGCATGCTTGGGTCTGATTACACGTCTCGGCGACACGCGAGTTACGGTGAAAATACTGAAAGTTTCGGGAACGATTAAAGGGCTGAAGTAAGAGTCCAATTCAAACTCTTATTTTTTAATTTTAATATAATAATTATGAGCGATTTTGAAAGACTTGAAAAATTAAGAGACGACCTTGGAGCTATAGGGATAAATGAGTTGCATTATAGGGAAATTGGACCGAAAGACCTAGATCTTCTTGAACATTTCGTTCGTTCTGTGATTTGTCCGTTCGTCGATAAGTATGTAGAACATACAGATTTGCCTGGCATAGTAGGCTGCAAGTATAACAAATCTCCCTCTTGCCAAGGAAAACTGCCTGGAAGATATATGACCTGTGATGCATATCTACAGACGATGATATTACTTCTGTCTCGTCTCAGAGAATCTAAAGGGCAGCCAAAAGTGTTACGCTATTAATTTCCTACTACAGCACCGGACGTCAGCGGAAGTGACCCTCCGAAAGCGGTATTAACACTGATGCACAATATTTTATCGGCAGTTCTTGATCCCTGCCTCTCATTTTGACTCTGCCCTTCGCGGCTTTCGTGACGCTTTCTCGTCTTCGGAAAAATAAAACAGAAAAATAAAAACGAAAGGATGATAACTATGCAAAAATTGATTGAATTGGAAGATTTGCCTGACAATTTCAAGGTTATAAAAACTGAAGATAGGGTTGTTCATCTAAAATTATATAAAGGGAGATATGTAATAAGAGTTGAGGTTCCTTTTGAAGCTAACGAAAAATTAGCTTCACTTTTTGGACATATATTGGGCGATGGCTGTATTAAATCAAAAGAAGAAAATGCATACTACACTAATAAAAGTAAAGATTTGATAGAAGAGTTTAGAATGACAATAAAAGAATTATTTGGAATCGAAATTAGAGAGAACTTTAACGAAGAGCGCAAATTCTATGAAACATACACTCCTAAAACAGTTGCTAAATTTCTTGTTCTATGTGGATTTCCAAAAGGACAGAAAACTAAACAGATAATAACTCTGCCAGATTGGATTAAAGAAGGTTCTACTGAAATTAAAGCGATTTTCATTCGCGCACTTTTTGATGATGATTCGACTGTCATAAATAGTAAAGGAAATCGGGTTATCAGCTTCGGTTTGAATAAGAAAAAATCTCTGGTAGAAGAACATAAATTGTTTATGGAAGACATTAGGAAAATTCTTTTTTCTTTAGGGGTCTACCCAAATGAAGTTTTCGAAAGAAGTCAACCTGGAGATTTCATACAACTGGGGTTTCATATGTATGGACGATATAATTTAATGAAGTTTTTAGAAAATATAGGGTTTACACACAAAGAAAAGCAGGCGAAGCTGACAGAAGCAATTAGCAGCTATAAAACTTATGGGAAAAACGAGGCAAAAATGAGAATATTAGATGCACTAAAAACAAACAATACATTGAGAACTAAAGATTTATGTAAAATAATTAACAGAGACAGAGATACGATCTGGAAAAACATAAATAAGCTAGTCAAAGAAGATTTAGTAGAAAAAATTCTAATAAATAAAAGAGGGCCAATAGAAAAGGTTTTGTGGAAGTTGAGAACGGAAATTGAGGAAAATTATTAACAGTATACGATTTTACAGAAACCTACTAATTTAAATTATGAAATCTAAGAATATATTCAAGAGGTGGCTAAAAGATAAACTAAGTTTAGAGTACATTGGTGATTTGTCATATGGTCGAGATGATGCCAGAGTACAGTCATTTGGTGTAAAAACCAATGACGCTCTAATGGGCTACGACAGGACAAACAGATAAAGTGTGAGCTTTATTTGGTCAATTTGCTGTCTTCAGCCCAGATGGCCGCTTGTTCCAGGTAGCAGAGTAGCTAGCGTTGCTCTGCCTGGATAGAATATGCGAAAGAAGCGGTCAAGCGCGGCGTAACATGCGTAGGCATAGTTTTCAAGGACGGAGTGCTGCTTGCTAGCGTTAAGCCTAAAGGAAAGCTTATTGTAACAGAGTCTACAGAGAAAATATTCCAGATAGACGACAGCATCGCTGCAGTAGCAGCGGGTCTGCTCGCAGACGCGCGCGTAGTTATAAATCAAGCCCGGGTCCGGGCACAAATCCATAAAGTTACGTACGAAGAGTCAATAGATTTGTGGACCATCGCCCGAACAATCGGAGATCGCATGCAGTTCAGTACGCTCTACGCTGGCCTCAGACCTATAGGTGTTTCGTTTCTAATAGCCGGGGCTGACATGAACGGCGTCCACCTCATCGAATCGGATCCATCAGGTATGCTTTACGAGTGGAAGGCGTACGCAATAGGCGCGGGCGCAGCTGTTGCAAACAAGATCTTGGAGCAGAAATGGAAACAGAACATGAGCGAAGCCGAGTCCGTACAGCTTGCTGTGGAAATACTGTCAAAAACAGAAAAGGAGAAAAAAGAAGGCTCGCTTGACATGGTTGCCATAAGATCCGACGGCAAGTATAAAAAGCTTGATGAAGACGAGCTGAAGAAATTGCAGAAGTAATTTTTATCCAACTGTATTTTGTATTCGCGCGCTGAGTGGTAGGCTTGACTGTAGATGTCGGGAAGGCTGTAGTTTGCAGGTTGAAGTATTCTGGGCAGAAGTTTGAAATATTAGTCGACCCAAAAAAAGCTCTCGAGTTCAAAAAAGGAGCTAAAATAGACCTTAGAGATATAATCGCCTATCCTTCCATCTACAAAGATGTTAGCAGCACTGACGTGGTAGCGGAGCGCGACTTGCAGAAAGTCTTCAGCACAACTGATGCTTTCAAGATTGCAGAAAAGATAATACGCGAGGGAGAGCTTCAGCTTACAACCGAGCAGCGGAAGGAGATGGTTGAGCAGAAGCGGACGCAAATAGCAGATATAATCTCAAGACGCGGCATAAACCCGCAAACCAACACACCGCACCCGCCGCAGAGGATACTTGCAGCAATGGGCAAAGCAGGCATCGCCATAGATCCTTTCGCAGATGCAGAGCTTCAGGTCGACAAGACAGTGAAAGCTTTAAAAACACTGCTACCTATATCTTTTCAAAGAGTTACAATCGCTATACGGGTTCAGCCACAATACGCTGGCCGCGTATATTCGATTCTAAAAGGTATGGGGACTGTATCAAAAGAACAATGGCTTAATGACGGAAGTTTGCAAGTGGAGATGGACGTCCTTGGCGGAATGCAACAGGATCTTTTTGACAAGGTCGCAAGCCTGACACACGGCAGCTTCGAATCGAAAATAATTAAGAAAACAGATGTCTAGATTCGAAAACTGAAACTTTAGGAAAAAAGATGCTTAAAAGGTGCTTGAATGATAACGAGAAGACCCTACGAAGAAAAAGAGGAAAGGACAGGAAAGGAAGACGAAAATTTGGAAAGCGTTGAGATGCAAGAGCACACACTCAGGGAAATAGTGCTGCCTGGCGAAATGGTCGCAGAAAAAAAAGGCAGGAAGCTCGGAGATAACGTTTACGAAGAAGACGACAAAATCTTCGCGAAGGTTGTCGGCATATCTGTTGTTAACGAGAACGAGATAAAGATTATCCCTATGGCTGGCGTCTACATCCCGAAAATAAACGACAAAGTTATCGGAGTCATTACAGAAGTCGGCATATCCGGCTGGACTGTGGACATAAACTCGCCCTACATATCCTTTTTGCCTGTTTCAGAAGGCGTTGACGAATTCGTGGACACTAACAGAATGGACATTAGCAGATTCTTTGATGTTGGGGATGTGATATTCTGCAAGGTGTCCAAAGTTACGAAGAACAAGACTATACGCGTAAGTATGAGAAGTTTGGGTGCAAGGAAGCTTTACGGAGGCGCAATTGTAAAAGTGCAGCCTACAAAAATACCGAGAATAATAGGCAAAGCCGGCAGCATGATAAACCTTATCAAGACCAAGACAGGATGCGTAATATACGTTGGCAAAAATGGTGTAATCTGGATTCGCGGGGACAACAACATAAAAGCCATAGAAGCTATTCTGACAATAGAGCGCGAGTCGCACACTGTTGGACTTACCGACAAGATTGATAAGATGCTCGGAGGTTCTGCTGGCTACGCGGGTGTTGGCTATGCGAGTTCTGGAGGCCCAAGCAAAGAATCAAGCCAAGAATCAAAGCAAGAATAACAGGTGTAATTATGGCAAAGACAGAAGAAAAATTGATAGTAAACGGAAAAAGACTCGACGGTAGAGCATTCGCAGATCTGAGACCTGTCAGGATGCAGGTAGGTGTTGTTGAGCGCGCTGACGGTTCTGCGCAAGTGAGCTTTGGCAATACCGAAGCTATAGTTTCTGCTTACGGGCCCAGAAAACTTTTTCCAAGATTTATGCAGGAGCAGGATACAGGCATAATCAGATACAGGTACAATATGGCTGCATTCTCGACTTCGGACAGGGTGCAACCAGGCACAAGCAGAAGGGGAATAGAGATATCCAAGGTTAGCAGGATCGCATTCGAACCGGTTATCTTTTTGGAGGATTTCCCAGTAACGACAATAGACGTGTTCACAGAAATCATACAGGCAGATGGATCTACGCGCGTGACCGGCATAAACGCTGCTTCGTTAGCACTCGCTACAGCCGGGATACCGATGCGCAACCTGATTACAGCGTGCTCGGTGGGCAAGGTGGATGGCGAACTGGTTGTCGACCTTAACGGGCAGGAAGACAACAACTCCGATGCTGATGTTGCGATTGCAATGATAGTTCCGAAGGAAAAGCTGACGCTTTTGCAGATGGACGGACTGCTGACAAAAGAAGAGCTATTCAAAATTTTGGACATGGGGCGGGATACGTGCAAAAAAATATATGAAATGCAAAAGTCTGCAATCAAAGAAGCGTATAAGCCTAAGCCTGAGAAAACTGAAAAAACTGAGAAAGAAGCCAAAACGGAAAAAGAAAAGAACAGAAAGGTGAAGGAAGAAAGGTGAAGAAGTCATGAAAAGTTACGCATATGATTTGTTGGTGAACGGCGAACGGATTGATGGCAGGAAACTTGAGGATTACAGAGAAATAGAAATAGAGCCTGGCATAATAAAAAACGCAGAAGGCTCAGCACTTGTAAAAATCGGTAACACAAAGATAATATCCGGCGTCAAATTTGGAACTTGTACGCCTTACCCAGATACACCCGAGGAAGGTACGCTTTCTGTTAATGCGGAATTCACACCTTTGGCTTCCCCGGATTTTGAAGCGGGCCCGCCGGGCGAAGATGCCACAGAACTGGCAAGAGTTGTCGACAGAGGCATACGTGAGTCTGAGTGCATTGACTTCAAAAAATTCTGCATAACTCCAAGCGAAAAGGCGTGGTCTATCAGCGTGGATATACACGTCATAAATCATGATGGCAATTTAATCGATTGCGCATTTTTGGCAAGCGTGTCAGCGCTGTTAAACGCTAGAGTGCCGAAGCTGAAGGACGAACAGATAGTCAGAGGCGACTACAAGGAGGATCTAAAAGTTTTGCACAAACCTATAGAAGTAACAGTCTGTAAAGTCGGAGATAAATTTTTATTGGATCCGAATTTTGAAGAGGAAAGCGCAGTCGAAGCCAAGCTCACGGTCTGTTTTAGGGAAGACGGGAATATATGCGCGCTCCAAAAACAGGGCTCAAAGGAGCTTGGAATCGATGAAATTAAGAAAATGGTTGAGATTGCCACAGAGAAAAGCAAAGAATTGAGGCGTCTCTTGCCCAAGAGTTGAAGAAGCATGTCAAAAAAAACGTTGTCCAAAAAAATAAAGTTGGCAAAAATAAAGAGAGTGCGCACAGCCCCGAGATGGGCAGACCTTAAAAAATTCGGATTGAAGCGCGCTAGGACGAGACGCATAGATGTAACCAAGAGGCGTTGGAGAAGAACTCAGATAAAGGTCTGAGTAAATTCGCAGATGTTTGTAAGAAAATCGAGAAAAGTAAAAAATCTTAAGTTGTCTGGATTCTACTATTGACTACTGCCGATTCTACGTTACCTGCTTCATGCATGCTTGACCGGTCTTACATTCGCCCGATACTGGGTATGTTGTTTGGCACATCGCCATTACTCTGACGTCTTGGAAGGTTAAACCTGTCCAACCGGCATTTGTAATGGAGAATGTCTTTACGTCCCCTGGAGACATGGTACCGCTTTGTGTTTTGTTAGTGGTGTTCCTACTCGAATCTACGACATATACATTTATGTTAGTCAAACTTTCCGTTCCATATGTATATGTGACAGTAACATTCGCTATATCTGAACCAGTTGAGGTGGTGTTGTAGTATACTTCGTCTACGGACAAAACACTCCTTGCGCAGAGTATTTGCTTTTCTGCTGCCGAACCTGTGGTCGTTGTCTGCGTAGATGTCAAGCTTGTTAGCCAAATGCTAAGTATGCCTCCGACTGCTACTGTGAAGGCGATGAGAAGAACAGTTGCAATCATTGGGCTTATTGCTTTTCCTCCGACTTTAATTTTAATAAACATTTTCAATTCCTCCAAATATTATCTAATTTATCTAATCAAAACTTACGCCATGCACGATTGGCCGGCTTTACATTCTCCCATGACTGGATAAGTCGACTGGCAAAGCGCAACAACTTTGAGGTCCTGGAGGCTCGTGGCTGTCAGTACAGTGGCGTCGCCACTTATAGTCGATATGTTAAGATTCCAAGTTTGCAACATTCCTGGAGCAAACATTTGACCAGCAGTGTTGTTGTATTGTGGTGATAATGCAGTCCTGTTCACTGTGTAGGATTTTCTGTTACTGTCTACAAATGCTATGGTAAAATTGTAAAGATTTTCAGTACCGTATTCGTAAACCACGGTTATGTTAGCTGTGGGACTTGATCCTCTAAAAACAACTTCAGTCACTCTTAGAACGCTTCTCGCACAGAGTATTTGTTTCTCTGCCGAAGCCCCGGTCGTAGATGTCTGCGTTGATGTCAAGCTAGTGAGCCACAAGCTAAGTATTCCGCCGACTGCTACTGTGAAAGCGATGAGAAGCACGGTTGCTATCATCGGGCTTATTGCTTTTGAAAACATAGCATCTTTATAAATTTTGTGTATCTTGGCTTAAAAGCGTTACTGGTTGAAAGCTAAATTGAACATTTACTAAAGCTCTTCCTTCTTTTTCCAGACAGTCATCCCACATTTTCCGCAATAAAATCTGTCTTTGTGTTCTGCCATAAATGTTCCGTCCCCGCATCTGTCGCATGATTTTCTTGTTCGCTCTATTTTTCTCTCGCTGTTATCTTTCGTACTACCGCTGACATTTTTGTAGAATTCGCCAATCTTTTTAGATTTGTGCTTCATTTTACAGCCTCTTCTCTTTTTGGTTCTATTTTAGCTGGAGATTCCTCCAACTTAACTGGCTTTTCCTTTAGTATCTTTACTCTAGCACTTGATTCAGCCGACCCTGTTTTTGTAAGAATGTAGTCTACAACTACTTGGCTCTCGTCCACGCCGAACTTGGGCGCAAGCTCTTTTATGAGGTCGTCTGTTCTCGGCGTAGGCGCGGACTTGTGTGATATTTCCACCATCAAATCCAGTCTCTTGAAAAACGGGTTCTCCCTCTCTTTAATAATTTTTATTTCCATTTAAGTCACTTAGTTTATTATCTTAGCTTATTATCTAAGCTTATTATCTATCACCAATCTTCATTTAGCCGACATAAAGTGCGTATCTTCCTAGTTCTGATATTTCCAACATCTTCGCTATCTCGCTTTCAGAATTCAAAATTACCACTACGCCCTTCCAGCTGGTAGACAGGTTGGTAGATTTGCAAATTGGGCAGACCTTTTCAGTAGTAAACCTCCTGCAGTTTCTACAGCTTTGTGTTCTTTTTGCCATTCTATTTACCACCAGTTTAACAGTTAAATTAGCAGTCAAGTTTTATTTCTTTGTTGATTTTGAAGCCTTGGCTGCTTTTTCGGGTTTAGCCATTTTTTCTTGTTTCTCTTGTTTGGATAGTCCCATCTTTTTTCTTTTCTTCTCTTCTTCTATCCATGACAGGCTGCCTAGGCCTGCCTGTCGCATTGTCAGTCCTATTTTATTATCGCCCTGACCGAAACTTACAGATATGACCCTCGCACGCACGAGGTCTCCTTCTTTCAAAGTTCGCTTGCTTTCTTTGCCGAGAAATACCGAGTTCTTGTTGTCGAAGCTCACAAAGTCATCCATCAGTTGGGAGATGTGAACCAGCCCGTCCATTGGGCCGATGCGGACGAATGAACCGAACTCTGTGTTGTCTATCACTTCGCCTTCCACTATCTCGTGCATTTCGGGCTTGAACGTCAATAGCTTGAATTCACAATCATAATATACGCCTGGGTCGTTCGGCAATATTTTCCCTTCTCCTACCCTGTCTATCGAAACAACAGAGAGTATTGCACCGAGTCTAGGGTTGATGACTCCCTCCATCTGCTCAGATATCGCGGCTTTCAAAGCTTTTTTGACATCTGTCCCCAGCTTCTCAGGCGGCACTCTCACTTTATCTTCAATGGTAGCTATCCTGTACATTCATTCACCTTTGCTTTGTTTCTTTAAAAAGTTTTATTGAGTACTCTATTATTTTCTTTGCTTCTTCAGCGTTCCCCCATTTTTTAAATTTTGCCCACTTTTCGGGCTCCAGCCTCTTGTAAGTTCCAAAAAATTCTTGTATTTCTTTTAATATATGTTGTTGCACGTCCTTAATGTCCTTCACGTCTGCAAATCTCGGATCGTTCTCTATAACCGATAATATTTTAGAGTCTTCGCCTTTTTCATCGTCTATTATCAAAACACCCACAGGCCTTACTCGCACTAAACAGCCGACTTCCAAAGGTTCAAAGCTCAGCACCATCACATCCAGCGGATCGTCGTCGTCATACCACGTCTGCGGTATGAAACCATAATCAACTGGAAAAATTACAGAAGAAAACAGAATCCTGTCCAAAACGAAACTTTCATATTTTTCATTGTATTCGTATTTGTCCCTCGAACCACTAACAACTTCTATTATTGCATTAATTCTTTCAGGCGGTTTTTCACCCGCAGGTATGTTATTTAATAGATTCATTTTACCACTTAACAGTTTATAACAACTTATAGCGACCTAGACAATAAAAACCAATAAAAACTTCGCAATGCTCAAACTAAAGCGTAAGCTAGGATCAACGGTGCGAACAATGAAGCTGAAAGGGACATTACTGTAATCATCGTATTAAGCGAAGGTCCGGCTGTGTCTTTGAACGGATCTCCGACTGTGTCGCCCACCACTGCCGCTTTGTGCGCATCCGAACCCTTGCCGCCGAAGTTGCCTTCTTCAATATATTTCTTGGCGTTGTCCCAAGTGCCGCCAGAGTTAGCCATAAACAGAGCGAAAATTATTCCTGTCAATATGCTACCTCCCAAAAAGCCTCCAAGAGCAAATTTGCCGAGTAGCAGTCCGACTACCAAAGGAACCACTATACACAACACACCAGGCAGTATGAGTTCTTTGATTGCACCCTTGGTCGCTATGTCCACGCATTTTGCATAGTCAGGCTTTGCAGTTCCTTTCAGTAGGCCTGGTATTTCTTTGAACTGTCTTCTGACTTCTTCTATCATTACAAACGCATTCTTGCCGACTGAGAGTATGAGCAACGCAGACAGCACAGGCGGCATCATAGCGCCTATGAATGTTCCTGCCATGACGTATGGGTTCATTAGGTCTATCTTGTCCACGCCAACAATCTCTCCGTAAGCGGCGAACAGAGAAAGCACTGTCAAAGCCGCAGCACCTATCGCAAAACCTTTAGTAATGGCTTTCGATGTGTTGCCTGCAGCGTCCAGCTTGTCTGTTATATCCAGCACTCTCCCGCCGAGCCCAGATTGCTCTACTATGCCTCTGGAATTGTCGACTATGGGGCCGTAAGCATCTGAAGATATTATCATGCCAACAATCGAAAGCATGCCGACAGCAGCCATCGCAACACCGTATACGCCAGCGAAATACCACGCAACTATCATCGCAATCGAAATGCCGATTATCGGAGGTATCATGCTTAATATTCCATACGAGAATCCGGTCAGTATTGTTATCGCCGAACCTGTCTTCGATGCTTCGGCTGTCTTTTTCACAGGCATCCTGTCTATCGATGTGAAAAAGTCCGTCGTTACGCCTATCACAACGCCTGCCACCAAGCCGGCGATCGTCGCATAAAAGACATTCAAGCCTATTTTGAGGAAATAGAACAAGAAGAACGACAAAACTGTAAATATCGCAGTAGTTACAAAGGTGCCTCTGTTGAGTGCTGCTCCTGGGTTTCCTCTCTTACCCACTTTTACAAAGAACAGTCCTGCTATAGAGGATATTATGCCTATTGCAGCAAGTATGAGCGGCAAGCTTACGCCAATCACACCATAAGTCGACATTCCATAAGCCGACATGCTGACAGCTCCGAGTATCATAGCCGCCAATATGCTTGCTATGTAGGAGTCTATGAGATCTGAGCCCATGCCTGCCACGTCACCTACATTGTCACCAACGTTGTCCGCCACTACAGCCGGGTTTCTAGGATCGTCCTCAGGTATGTTCTTCTCCACTTTTCCTACGAGGTCCGCACCTATGTCCGCTGTCTTTGTGTATATGCCTCCACCTGCCTTCGCGAAAAGCGCCATAGTACTTGCTCCAAAGCTGAAACCAAGAACTATGTTCAGGTTGCCAAAAATGTAATACAGCAGACTCACGCCAAGCAGTGCAATTCCTACAATGGACATGCCCATTACCGCGCCGCCGTAAAATGCAATCGGGAATGCTTTGTTTAGACTCGAACGTGCAGCATTCGCAGACTTAACATTCGCTTTCAGCGCAACCTGCATGCCAAAATAGCCAGCAAGGGCCGAACAAGCAGAACCAAGCACATAAGCTACGCCGACAAGATAGTTGTTCAACAGAAAAGAAACAATAACAGCCATTATTGCGACAAAAACCGCGAGTGTTTTATATTCTCTTTTCAAATAGGCATCCGAGCCTTCCTTTATCGCAGCTGCAACTTCTTTCATCCTCTTGGTGCCGCTGTCCTTTCTTTTTACAAAAAAATAGAGATAAGCCGACACAGCTATAGACAGTACGCCAGTCACAGGAACCGCAATCAACAAACTCGCAAATGCTAAATCCATGTTCGTTACCTTTTTCATTACCTTTCATTTTTGTTTATTTTATTTCTAAACGTTTCTTTGCCCTTAAATAAATTGTTCTTACGCTTCTTATACCTAAATTTTTCTCCCGCAAAGCTTTTATCCTTTTTCTCAACTTCTCGTCGTTTGTCGCCACTATGGTTTTTTTCGTCGCTTCTCTCTTTTCAGGGCTCTTCGCGAATCCTGTCTCCAAGGAATCTATGAAACTCATTATGGCTTCGTCTGCATTTCTTTCTTTCACGGATGAATTTTGCCGTTCCAAAATCTTAACTTTTCCTTTCGTTATAAAATTCAGCCCGACCTTAGCATATTTGTTTTTCTTGTTTTTCAGATGCTCCAACTCCGCGACGGATGGCTTGGTCACATAGAATTCGCAGCTGCATCCTGCCGCGTCTTCAATGTCTTCAAAAGACACGCGGAACCTGAACATGTCTATCAAAAAGTTCGTATCCAAAATTACGTTCACTTTAGTTTTAGTTGTAAGTTCAGTCATACGTTTAATCGTGCGTTCAAACATAAATTTTGACACCAGTATCAGATATTTATATCGAGCCCGAGAAAATTAAATTAAGATTAAATTCAGTTTAAGGAGGATTAAAAAATGAAAGGTGTATCGGCAGTAATTGCTACGATATTGATGTTGATGATCACTATCGCTTTGGCAGGACTTGCTTACCTTTACATATCAGGAATATTCACAGCGAAGACAGGAATAGTAATAGAATTCGACGAAACTGCGACGAGCTGCACTGGAACTACAGTAACCGTATACGTTAGAAATACAGGAACTATCCCAGTTACAACAGACAAGATAGCACTGTCTGGCACAAACTCGACAGGGAGTGCATTCACGCTTGGAGGGAATTGCGATAATTCTAGCACAGTGACACTAGCGGCAGGCGGGGGCGCGCTGAAATGCGGAAATACCGGCACTGGAGGCAGGGGTACTAATACGATAATAGCAAGTGGTCCGTCGAACACAGCGAGAGGAACAGTGTATTGTCCAGGATAGGACAAGTAAAGCTATAGCCATACTAAACACCCAAAAGCGGACTTTGCGTTTTTTATTGATTTTTAATTATTATTAATTTTCTAATTTTTAAGCTAAATTGGAAAAAATTAAATATTTATATCGAGCCTGAGAAAATTAGATTAAGGTTAATTAGGTTAAAAGATTAAAAACTAGTTTAAGGTGAAATAAAAAATGAAAGGTGTATCGGCAGTAATTGCTACGATATTGATGTTGATGATCACTATCGCTTTGGCAGGACTTGCTTACCTTTACATATCAGGAATATTCACAGCGAAGACAGGAGTTGTGATAGAAATCGATGGAACTGCGACGAGCTGCACTGGAACTACAGTAACCGTATACGTTAGAAATACAGGAACTATCCCAGTTACAACAGACAAGATAGCACTGTCTGGCACAAACTCGACAGGGAGTGCATTCACGCTTGG
>Ga0315280_10000944_pt1 | contig 52232 bp, 46 predicted proteins | sample YL17G06_40_MG_FD_203697 | JGI IMG/M metagenome (GOLD analysis project Ga0315280, IMG submission 203697) | Sediment microbial communities from Yellowstone Lake, YNP, Wyoming, USA - YL17G06_40 | ecosystem: Environmental > Aquatic > Freshwater > Lake > Sediment | place: USA: Wyoming | collected... | reverse complement strand
GCTTCCCAAGGCATCCTTCCCACCCCCCTCCCTGGTTTTTGGATGCCTTAAAGTGTAAACTATGTCTTGGCACATTGTGTAAACTATGTCATGGCACTGCACACCCCTCCCGTCAAGGGCGGGGAAAATTTGATGTGAATAGTATTTGGGAAACATCCCCCCAACTTTTAACTTTTGGCAATTCCTGCATTTTTGGTCTCTGGCCTCCATCCTGCATAATCCTATCAAGATTTGATTTCAAGGGCAAGAGAAATTTCAAAATAAAGTAGCCAGGGGAGGTGCAGGACTATGCCCTGCAAGGGCAACGCCCTTGACCGATTTTTCTTGAAAAAATTCTCTTCTCTACAAACTTCCTGTCCTGCGTAGTCCCGCGATTAAGCGGGACGGAGCAGGATGCGTCTCCGCGGTGAAAACAGATTTGTCTGCAGATCCGCCTCCGCTCCTCGGCATGCTCGGAGCTACGGCGGACGAGCAAGAGTGTCTGTGCGCTCCATTCTTATGAATCGAGGCGGCGGGATGGGTCGTCATAAGATTGATAGGGGGAAGGAGATGGCAGGGGGCAGGCAGGGAAGGTCCGGGGGTCCGGTTGCAAGAAAAGTTTTAAACATCAGCAGGTTAGCTGCTTTGGGGTTTTTTGTATTTTTGTTTTTTTATCCGTTCAAAGACCGGTCTGCGTTGGTTTATTTTGGCCTGGCAGTTGCCATCGCGCTCCTGGTTGTTTTTTTAACCAATCCGTCCAAGAGGCCGGAAAAGGTTTTGAGCATTGAAGAGTTGATCCGGCTTGCCCAGGCCGAGCTTGTCCAGGGCCGGAGTTTCCAGGCTGAGAAGCATTATTGTCAGGCCATCTACCGGCTGATTATGGCCGGAAAAACAGATCAGGCTGCAAAGTTTTTTGAAGAATATTTTATGCGCTTTCGCAAGGTTTTTGCGCCCAGGCTTCAACTTGAGATTTGTCGGAGTCTCTGCCAGAGCGGGAAATACCTGCTGGCAACCAGGTCTTTGGAGAAGCTGATTGCGGACTGGCCGCTGGTTTACCGGCACTCAGACCCGCGTTTTCTGGAACAGGCATATCTTCATCTGGCCCGGATTTATGCGGAAAAGCTGGACCTTCCCGCTCTGGCAGTTAACTGCTATTTCGATTTTCTGGACCGATTCCCTCACAGCATCTACCGCGACACCGCGCTTTACCAGGTCCAGGTCCTGGAGCCACAGGCGAGGGCCGCGGTTTAGCATAAAGTTCTCCCTCCTTCTAATTTATTCCGGCGGCGCCCCTTAGGGGGCGTCCGCTATTCATACAGACCATGTCCGTAATATATGACCTCCCCCTGGGATGGGGGAGGAAAAGGTGGGGGTTGCTTGTCGCGGTTTTGCCAGGTGAAAAAAATCAAGCGCTTGCGGGAGAAAGATAGATCACCCTCCTGTCAAGGGAGGGGAGCAATCTTTAAAAGGAATTGCGAAAAAAGTCGGTTATGAAACAAGCTCTACTTTAGCGGATAGGCACGAATGCGCCTTTTTGGATTTGGAAGAGGGTGAGTTCATGCTGGATGTCTCCGGCTGGGGTTACGTTGGCGGTTCCCAGGGGGCCGGTCCAATTCCGGGTCTCGGCGATAGCGTCAGCCAGGGCTTTGCGGGTGTTGATATTGTTTTGCTGGATCAGGTCGATGAGCATTGACACGGCCTCATAGGCCTGGGCGTCGATGAGGGAAGGCGTTTCCTGGAAAAGCTGCTGGTAGTTGAACTCATAGTCGGTGAAGGGCCGGGATTTGGCTTCAGGCGCATAAAGGTCGACCAGGACTGCGCCTTCGAGGTATGAGGGATTTATCTGCTCGAATATTTTCTGGTTATGCCATCCGCTGGCGCCAAGCAGCTGGGTCTTGATCTTGAAATAAAGAATCTGGGGCACGATCAGGTCCACCTTTTCCCAGCTGTCGGGGATGAAAATGGCATCGAACTCAATGCCCTTTTCGGTGAGGGTCTTCACCTGGTCCCGGAAATCGGTCTGCTCCGCGGGGTAGGGAATTTTTTTGACGACGGTTCCGCCCCCGGTCTTGAGTTCGGCTTCAAAGAGTTGAGCGAATTCGTTTCCGTATTTGTCTTCCGGGTAAAGGATTACGAACTTGAGCAGTTGTTTCTTTTTCACGGCCCAATCGAGCAGGGCTTGGATCTGGCTTTGCTTGGTGAGGCAGTTGCGGAAGACAAAGCTCCCTTTGCCGGAAAGCTCGGCTGCGGGGCTGAGCGCGATCATAGGCAGGCGGAGCTGCAGGCTCTGGTCCGCGACCGCAAGCGCATTCTGGTTGGTGATGGGGCCGACCAGGGCTATGATGTTATCCTCGGCGACCATTTTTTTCACCGCCTCGGTTGCGGTTTGCGGGTCCAGGTCTGCGTCCGCGACTCTCAGCTCAACCTGGGCCGGGCTGTCCGGGGCTTTGAAGATACGCGCGGCCATAAGTGCGCCTTTGAGCGCGCGCTCTCCGAGGTTCTGGAAGGGTCCGCTCAAGGGAAGGATAAGGCCGATGCGGTCGGGTGCGACCTTGTTCATCTTATCGACCATGCGGAGCAGTTCCCCGGCTTCTTGTCGGCGGTTCGGGTCCCGGTATTTTCTGAGCATATTTTCGAGGATGCCTTTGGCCTCGTCGTCGCGGTTGCTTTCAAAGTAGCGCCGGGCGAGCTGATAGCTAAGCTCGTTTTTGAGCCAATCCGGGCCTTCGCTCCTGAGCTCCTGCTCGATCTCCTGGTCGCTCAGTTTTGCGACCAGGTCGACCGCGAGCATTCTGGCTTTTTCGACCTCCGGGCCTTGAGCCGCGGCGGAATATTGTCCTAGCCAATAGACGGTCTGGAAATATTTTTCAAGCTCGCGGCAGGACTGGAAGAGAAGCGACGCGATTTCGGCCCTGGCCGCAAGGTCGCGGCTGGACTCAAATTGTCCGCGCAAAGAGTCGATGGTTTCGATGAATTTTTTCTGGCCGAAATAAATCCGCGCGATGGAGACAGCCGCCTGGCTTTTCTCTTTGGCGTTCCTGCTGACCTCGCTCACCCGCTTGAATGCGGAAACCGCCCGCTCCAGGTCGTTCTTCTGGAGGTAGAGATCGGCCAGGCTCAGATACACCCTGCCCAGAAGCTCGCTCTTGGGATTATCATTGGCAAACGCAAGATAGCCTGAGATGGCATCATCGATTTTTCCCTCATCGGCAAGCGCGGCTATTTTATCCAGCTCCTTCTGCTGGCGCTCCTTGCGGCCGGAGAAAAGGGAGAAGCTCATCAAGCTGAACGCGATGAGCACGGTAAATATCAGGGTTGTTCTTTTCATCAATGAGATATTGTTGCCCAAATCCGCCGCAAGTTCAAGCATCGGTTCAATCCCCGCCGCGGTTTTTTGCCTCAGGCTCCAGCGCAGGTGCTTCTAGTCTGCTCACCGCCGGCGGAAACGGGTTCCGCCCAAAAGAGAACAGTTCCCCGCTTGTAATCGGCCGCGCGGTTTGCGCTTGAAAAGAAATAAGGGCCGGCGGGGGTTAGGATCACCGGCCCTTGAGGCTGAAGTTGACTTTTTTAAGCCGCGGCTGGCTCTTCGGATTCCCTCTCGCTCAGCTTCTGCGCGTCTGCGACTCCGCCCATGGCCTTTGCGACCAGTTCGGAAATATCTTCCACCGTCATTTTCTCATCGAGGTTCAGGATTTTGACCGCGTCGTTGAGCATTTGCAGGCAGTAGATGCAGCTGACCGCGATGATGTCGGCCTCGGTGTCAAACGCTTCCTTGACCCGGGAGACATTGAGCCGCTCGCCGTAAACCAGGTCCATCCAGTAGTGTCCGCCGCCTCCTCCGCAACACCGGCTTTTTTCCCGGTTATGCTCCATCTCCACCAGCTGGGCGCCCTTGATTGACTTTATGACCTTTCTCGGCTCCTCGTAGATGTTGTTGTATCTTCCGAGGTAGCAGGGGTCGTGGTAAGTTATTTTTTTCTCGATCGGGAACTTAAGCTTGATTCTGCCCTGTTTGATCAGTTCTGCGAACAGTTCGGTATGGTGGAGCACCTTGAAGTCGGCTCCGAACTGGGGCCACTCGTTGCGGAACACATTCAGGCAATGGGGGCAGGCGGTGACCATATACTTGAATTTGCGGGTCTTGATCAGCTCGAGCTGTTTCTTGACCGTTGCCTGGAACAGGTTTTCGTCTCCCAGCACTCTCGCCGGGTCTCCGCAGCACATCTCCTCGTCGCCCATACAGGCCACCTGGACGCCTGCGTTCATCAGAATTTTGAGCACATTGTAAGCGACTTTCTGCTTGACCGGGTCAAAGGTTGTGCAGCAGCCGATCCAGAAGAGCGCCTCGCACTCCTCGCCGGCCCTGATCACCGGGATCTGGGTCTCGGTTATCCACTGGGAGCGGCTGTCCTGGGGGCCGAAGGGATTTCCGGTTCTTTCCATCAGCTTGAGTGCGACCGCGGCGTCCTGGGGAAGCTGGCCTCGCATCATCACTTCCGCTCGGCGAAGCTCCATAATCTGGGGGATGTGGTCGATATGAGCCGGGCATACTTCCATACATCCCCGGCAGGTCCTGCATTCCCAGATGGTGTCTGCGGGGAACGCGTTGCCCACGATGGGCGGCGCCTCGGTTGGAGCTTCCGCGTTTCCGCCGGCATCAGCAGCCGCGGGCACAATCTGATTCTTCGGGTTCTGGGAGAAGGTTTTCATATCCTGGATGAACTTTTTGGGAGAAAGCGGATGCTGGTTAAGATAGACCGGGCAATTGTCCTGGCACCTTCCGCAGCGAAGGCAGGCGTCATAGTCCAGCCGCTGTTTCCAGGTCAGGTCTTTGACCGCGCTAACGCCGATGTTGAAATTCTCAGCGGCTTTTTCGTCGTTGAGCAGGGCCTCGACATCCACGCGGGGAAGCGCGCCTTTAGGCTCAAGGGAGGCGAAGAAGATGTTGGCCGGGGTTGTTAGAATATGGAGCATCTTGGTATAAGGAAACGCGGCAATAAACACGAACATAATGGCGAAATGGGACCACCACAGGGACTGGTAAACCCTGGTGACCGCGGCCTCCTGCATATTTCCCATTCCGAGTGAAACCACATACCCGACTGGAGACCATTTGGCCCAGGGGTCTTGGGTATAGTGAATTCTCAGGCCTTCGAGCAGGAAACCGGTGGCGGCGATGAGCAGAATCATAATGATGAAGAAAGCGTCATCCCATTTATTGTCCAGCCGGTCGGGCTTTAATATGTAGCGCCTGATCCCGGCGATGAGAGCGCCGGCAATGAGCGCCAGCCCGGCCAGGTCGGAGAACAAGGTGAGAGCGATGTAAAGGGGGCCGTGATATATCCTGAACTTGAAATCCACATCCACGAATACAACCGCGGTGGTGAACATCAGCGCCAGCCAGGACCAGAAAATGAGCACATGCATAAACCCGGGTATTTTGTCGCTGAGCACTTTTCTCTGGAGCGGAACATCCCAGATGAACAGCTTGATCCTCTGCCACAGGTTTCCGAAGCGTTTGTTATCCGGCTGGCCTTCCCACCAGAATTTAATCTTCTTGTAAAAACCGTAGGCGGCAATCGCCATGGCGATGATCACCAGCGGATACATCATATATTTATAGGGTGAGTTGATATGCCAGTACATCTCCCGGTGCGCAACATTACTGGCTATTAAGTTTTCCATCTCCCTGACCTCCTTGCTTTTCCCCGAACTTCCGGGAATTTCTGAACTTCAGCCATCGATGCGGTAAGGATTCAGGCTGCGGCCTGCCCCTGCTTGGTATCAGCCTTGGCCCGTGCGGCTTCCCGTTGCTTCTCGGCCAGCGCGCCCATATAGCGCTGACGGACCTGCTGGCTCACGCAGTCCCAGAGGTAGGAGCTTGCAACCAGCTGGAAGTTTTTCTTGTCCAGCTCCGCGATGAGGGGTCTTAAATCCTTCATCTTCCGGCTGAAGCACCAGACCCGCTCAACCAGGAGAGTGTCGCAGTTCTCCCGGCAGTTAAGCAAAGCCTGCACGCCCGGACGGTTGATGAAATCCTGGGTGTAATCGCCATCCTCAAAAACATGGACCAGGTCAACGCCTTCCCTCTCCGCATACTTGACCATCCGAATCCGCTGGTCTTCCTTGCTGATCACCATATCAGTCCCGGGGATGGGGATGTCACAAACATAGCCAACCGCTCTTTTCACCTTTTTCATATTGTCCTCCTTTCCCTTGTTTTGCCCGATCATTTCTTCTTTTCCTTCCATTCCACCTTTTTATACATCCAAGCTCTGTGCCAAAATCATAAATTTTGTCAAGAATGACATGTAACTACTTGAATATCAAGACAAATATTAAAACAGATTTTTATTAGGCCCGAAAAAATGTTTTTAATCTTTGATGTTTTGTATAAAATACAGATACATTTAGATTTTGGTGACGGAAACGCAATTTTATCTAATCAATTGATTTTCCTGGCTATTTTAGATTAGAGACATTTTCGGGACGGATTCTGAGGATTTAAATTTTTGTATATGAAACTGATACAAAAAGATTGACTTTCAGCTAATTTCTATAATAATAAAATGGGAGGTTAAGGAGTGTCGCAGAAGCCGCCACTTGAAGAGTTGCTGGCTCGGCTCAAGTGGTTCGTTAAATTGAGATGGCTTTTTTTGCTGGGTCTTGCCGGAGTCTTGTTTTCCGCGGCCCAATTTTTTCATCTCCAACTGGATTGGCCGCCGATCCTGATCATTGCGGGCATAGTCCTGCTTTATAATACCGGGTTTTATTTCTACCACCGGCAAGTGCGGGAGAAGAAGGGCAAGGATGCGGCTTTCCGGGGGCTTCGGCTGGAGGCGAACCTTCAAATCGGTTTTGATCTGCTGGCCCTGGTTTTTCTGGTTCATTACACCGGCGGGATAGAGAATCCTTTCATTTTCTTTTTCATTTTTCATATGATTATGGGCAGCATTCTTCTGTTTGGAAGAGACATCTGGTTTCAGGCCATCGGCGCGAGTTCGGCCTTGCTTCTGCTTCTGGCTCTTTCCTATTTCAAGATCATTCCTCATTATCACATCCGGGGTTTTGCCTCGGCTCAGCTCTGGGACAACACTCCTTACCTCTGGGCCGGGGCGGTTTCTTTCTTCGCCACTATTTTTATGGCGGTTTATCTTACCGACTCGATCGCTCGCAGCCTGAGGAAGCGGGAGAGGGAGCTTCTGCTCACCAAGACCCAGCTTGAGAAAAAATCGCACGAGCTCCAGCTGGCGAACCAGGAGCTGATCAGAAAGCAGAGCCTTTTGATTCAGACGGAGAAGCTGGCCTCCCTGGGAAAACTCTCCGCGGGCATAGCCCACGAGCTTAACAGCCCGCTCACCGGCATTTTGAACTTCTCCCATTTCATCAAGGAAAGCTGCTTGACCAATCCGCAGGTCGGGCGTGATATTGATGTCATCATCCGGGAGACCGAGCGCTGCAAGAAGATAATCAAGGGGCTTTTGGACTTTGCCCGGCAGAGCCAGCCGGAGGAAAAAAGGGACGACATTATTTCGGTGCTCAAGAAAACCGTGTCCCTGGTTGAGAATCACAAGGACTTCAAGAACATCGAGATAATCAAAGACTACTCGGAGCCGCTGCCGATGATAATGTTTGACAAGGACCAGATCCAGCAGGTGTTTATGAACCTGATCGTGAATGCGCAGGAGGCGATGCCTTCGGGGGGCAAAATCCGCATCGGCGCCCGCTTAAGCGAGGACAAGAAATTTGTGGAGATCGAATTCACGGACACCGGCACCGGCATCAGCGAGGATCACATCGACAATATCTTTGACCCGTTCTTCACCACCAAGGAGATGGGGACCGGGCTGGGCCTGTCCATCAGCCTGGGCATCATCGAGAATCACGGGGGCAAGCTGGAGGTTGCCAGCGCTCCGGGCCGGGGCGCCAGCTTCAAAATCAGGCTGCCGGTGGAGAAAGAGGGAGAATATTTATGAACGAGATCAACATCCTGGTTGTGGACGACGAGGAGGTGGTTCTGGAGAGCTGCGAGCGCGCGCTTTCCGGACAGGGCTTCAAGGTTGCGAAGGCGCGAAATGTTGACGACGCGCTCGAGCAAATGAAGCATAAAAATTTCGATGTCGTGGTTGTTGACCTGGTGATGCCGAAAAAAGGCGGGATGGAGCTTTTGAAGATAATCAAGGAAAGCTACCCTTCGGTCCAGGTGATTATGATTACCGGCTACTCGTCGATCAACACCGCGGTGGAATCGATCAAGCTGGGCGCGTTTGATTACCTGGCCAAGCCGTTCACGCCTTCAGAGCTGGTGATGACGGTTCAAAAGGCGCTGGAGGAAAAAGGAAGGGATATTTCCCCTTACCTCACCGAGCGGGAGGTCGGCGGCCAGATGATTTTTGAAAACATCATCGGCAACAGCCCGAAAATGATCGAGGTGTTCAAGCTGGTCAGCAAAGTGGCGGCCACGGACACCACGGTTTTGATCATCGGCGAAAGCGGCACCGGCAAGGAGCTGGTTGCCCGGGCGATTCACAATAACAGCTCGCGCAAGGATTCCAATTTCGTGGTGGTTGACTGCCTGTCCCTCACTTCCACCCTTCTTGAGAGCGAGCTCTTCGGCCACATCAAAGGCTCTTTCACCGGCGCCACCTCGACCAAGGCCGGATTTTTTGAAGTCGCGAATAAGGGCACCTTGTTTCTGGATGAGATCGGCGATTTGAATTTTGACCTTCAGGGCAAGCTGCTGCGGGTGATTCAGGAGCGCAAGTATATCCCGGTGGGCGGGACCGAGGTCAAGGAAACCGACATCCGATTGATTGCGGCCACGAATAAGAACCTGAAGAAAATGGTTGAGACCGGCGCGTTCCGGGAGGATTTGTTTTACCGGCTTTATGTGGTGCCGATTTTTATGCCACCGCTTCGGGAGCGCAAGGAAGACATCCCGCATTTGATCGGTCATTTTTTAAAAAAATTCAGCGAGCGCTACAAGCGGCCGGCGCTCAAGGTTTCGGAAAAGTCGATGCGGTGCCTGCTCAACTATGACTGGCCGGGGAATATCCGCGAGCTTGAGAACACGATGGAGCGGGCGGTGGTGAGCGCGGAAACAGCCGAGATAGCGCCCCAGGACCTGCCGGAGAGCGTTCAAAAGCAGATGGCTGACCCCTTCGGGCAGATGCCGGAAAATATCGAGTCGCTGAAAAGGATCAAAAAGCAGCTCAAGGAAAAAGCGGTCGAAGATGTGGAAAAGGAATTTGTGGTGAATGCGCTGGGCACCAACGACTGGAATGTGAGCCGGGCAGCGGCCGCGGTCGGGATGCAGAGAACCAACTTCTACCGCCTGATCCGGAAATACAACATCCGTCTTCCCAAGGGCAGGGAGGAGGAAGAAGAGGAAGAGGAGCAATAATAAAAAGCCTGCCCTCAATGCGCAGGCTGGTGCGAGCGAGCTTGCTCGCGATTGTTTTTTCTCACTGTGAAATCTGAAATTCAGCGCAAAGCGCCGACGGGCGCGGGCGGCTTTCCTGTCCTTCGTAGCTCCGAGTATGCCGAGGAGCGAAACGCAAGTCATTTGCTTCTTTACTAACCCCCGCTCTTGTGTTAATTTTTTATGCGCGCAAAGACGGAGGTTTGAGTGATGCCTAAAATCGCGGTAATTATCGGGAGCGATTCGGACCTGGAGATAATCCAGCCCTGTCTCAGCCAGCTTGATGATCTCGGCCTGAGCTATGAGCTTCGGGTGTTGAGCGCGCATCGAACTCCGAACGAGCTCAAGAAATATGTGTGCGCGGCGGAGAAAAAAGGGGTCAAGATTTTTATAACCGGCGCCGGCCTTGCCGCGCATCTTCCGGGCGTGGTCGCAAGCTACACCTCCCTGCCGGTGATCGGGGTCCCGCTTTCCGGCCTGGCGGAGGGAATGGACGCTCTGCTCAGCATCGTCCAGATGCCGGGCGGCATCCCGGTTGCGACCATGGCCGTGGGCAAGCCGGGCGCGAAAAACGCGGCCCTGTTTGCGGCTCAAGCTCTGGCAATGTCTGACTCGGGGCTGAGGAAAAAGCTCTCGGCGTTCCGCAAAAAAATGAAAAGAGAGCTTGCGCTCAAAGAAAAGAAAGTCCGGGAGCTTTTGAAGAGATAGAGATGAAGATGATCCCGGGCTGCATCCCCTGCCTGGTGCAGATGGCCGTCACAACCGCAAGAGCGACCAAGGCCGACGATAAAAAGGTTCTCGAATCCGCGAGGGCCGCGCTTAAAATACTTAGCGAAGGCGATTTCAAGAACCCCGCGCCTTATTTCTCTGCGCCCATCCTGCAAAAGGTTTGCGCCATTATAAGGAATCAAGACCCGTTCAAGGATGCCAAGGCCACATCCAATCGCATCGGTTTGAGGCTCGCGGACGAATTGGCTCGGCCATACCTTGCCCAGGCCAAAGATGACAGGGACAGGCTTTTGCGGTCTTTGCGGGCAAGCATCGCCGGCAACATTTCTGACTATGCGGTGAACCCGGACTTGGCCGGCAAGGAGGAGGACAAAATCAGGGAAGCGTTCAATCTTGAGTTCTCTTTGCTTGACTTTGACCGCTTTTATGACCGGTTGAGCCGGTCCAAACAGGTTCTTTTCTTATGCGACAATGCAGGCGAGATAGCTTTTGACCGGGTTTTAATCGAAGAATTTCTGGCCGCGGGAAAGAGGGTTACGGCTGCGGTCAAGGCCGGCCCTGCTCTCAATGACGCGCTGCTGGAAGATGCGGCCCAGGTCGGCCTGGACAAGATCGAAGGCGTTGAGCTTATCACCACCGGCCAGGCGATGATGGGCATTGACCTGAGCGAAGCCGGCCCCCAGCTGAAATCCGCCTGGCTCAAAGCCGACCTCATCCTCGCCAAAGGCCAGGCGAATTTCGAATCGCTCGCCGGGCTTAACGGCAAAATCTTTTTTCTCACGATGATCAAGTGCAAGGCCCTGGAGGCCGAGCTGGGGCTAAAAAAGGGGAGCGCGATTTTCATCTCCGGAGAGACCTTTAATGAACAATTTGATTTATCTTGACGAGAAGAATTTTGAGGACACGGTGAACCAGGCGGCCGGGATTCTGGCCGGGGGAGGAGTAATCGCTTATCCCACGGAGACGCTTTACGGTCTGGGCGCGCTGGTGAGTATAGATGATGCGGTCGGGCGTTTGCGCGCGATCAAGGGCAAGGCCGGGCCGATGCTGGTTCTGGTCAGCGGCGCGGAAATGGCAAAGAGATATGCGGCGCTGGAGGAGAGAGCAATGAGGCTGATCAAGCGGTTCTGGCCCGGGCCGCTGACCTTGATTTTTAAAACCGACGCGGAGCTTTTCAAAAATGTCCGGGCCGGAGCGAGCGGGATGGCGATGCGGGCAAGCGCGGACCCTTTTGCCGGCTCGCTGGTGGAAAAAGCGGGTGAGCCGGTCATCTCCACGAGCGCAAACCGCGGCGGCAAAGAACCGCTCGCCACCGGCCGCGAGATCGAAAAAGAATTCGGGTCAGAGCTTGACTTGATCGTGGACGCTGGAACCAGGATGGGACCGCCATCCACCGTGATTGACCTTTCGGGGCCGGAGCTTAAACTTGTGCGCGAAGGCGTGATAAAATTCGATGAAATACGAGAGGCGGTTAAATGACCAGAATTAAGCCGTTTAATGCGCTCTATTTTGACCAGTCAAAAGCCGGAAGCATTTCCAGGCTGGTCTCTCCGCCCTACGATGTGATCAGCCCGGAAGAGTCAAAAGCGCTTCGCGCTTTAAGCCCCTACAACACGATTCACATCGAGCTGGGCGAGCCGGGAGACGGGGCTTTTTATGAAAGAGCCGCGGGGTTGATCGAAGCCTGGCTCAAAGATGGTGTTCTAAAACGCGGCGCCAGGCCATCGATCTATTTTTGCGGCACCGAGTTCTCTTTTCATATGGGGGGCAAGGCTCGAAGGGCGGCGCGGAGAGGATTTTTCGCTTTGCTTGGGGTGTCGGATTACGAGCAAGGCGAGGTGCTCAGGCACGAGCACACCCTTAAAGGTCCCAAGCAGGACCGGCTTCAGCTTCTCCGCGCGGCCCGCGCCAACATCTCTCCGATCTTCGTGCTTTACGCGGACCCCGGGCTCTCGCTTATCTCCGCGCTCGAAAACGCCAAGCCCTCAGAGCCGGCTTTCAACTTCGCGGAAGCGAACGGCAGCGAGCACAAGCTTTTCGGCATCAGCGATCAAACAATGATCAGGATGGCGGTTGACGCGCTCCAGCAAAAAAAGGTCTACATTGCCGACGGCCATCACCGCTACGAAACCGCGCTGAACTTTTGCAGGGAACTCTCGGAAAAAAAAGACCCCCTGGCTCAAGCCGCGGGCTGGGTAATGGCATATTTCTGTCCGATCGAGGACCCCGGTCTGGTGATTTTCCCCTACCACCGCCTGGTGCGGGAGCTGCCTCCTGACCGGAGCTCGGGAATCCTGGACCGGGTGAAACCGAATTTTTCCGTGAAATTGATCGCGGAGCATTTTGACCGTAAGAGCGCGGCCTCGGTGTTCAAGACCCTGGACTCGGCGCGGAAAGACCGGATAGTTATTATGATTGACGGCTCCCGCCAGACCTGGCTTTTAAAGCTCAAGAAGCAATTGGGCGGCAAGTTCAAAGAAAAATTGGATGTGGAAATTTTCAAAGAGTTGATCCTTGAGCAGGCTCTGAGAGTCACCCAGCAGGAGGTTGCGGAGAAAAATTATCTAGCGTTTGAGACCAAGGAAGAGCTGGTCATCAAAAGACTGGAGGCGGAAGATTTTCGGTTTGCGTTCCTCTTGCGGCCAATCTCGGTTATGAAGGTTGTTGAGCGCGCGGAGCGGGGCGAGGTGATGCCTCAAAAAAGCACCTATTTTTACCCCAAACTTCCGAGCGGACTGGTTTTTCGAAAGCTCGCCTCCGGTCCGGAACTAAGCGAGCGATGCCCAAAATCCTGATTATCTCGCCCTATTTTCCGCCGATCGGAGGCTCCGGGGTGTTCCGGATGCACCGTCTGGCGAAATACCTGCCTGAATTCGGCTTTCAGCCGGTGATTGTTCACTTCGATCGTCTTCCGGGCCGGCCCCGGGATGAGGGCTTGCTTGATGAGCTTGGAAGTGAGGTTATAATCTGCCCGGTCAAATACATTGAGCCCAGCTTGAGAGGGATAAAATCACGGCCCGGAAAAGAAAGTCAGCAGTCCATAATGGAAGATCAGAGCGGAGCCGCCGCACCTGAGCGGGAAGCGCTTTGGGGAATTGTCGCGCGGATTCGCGACCGGATTTTTGTTCCGGACCTTTCCGCGGCCTGGCTCTTGTTTGTGGTGCCGGCTCTGCGCGGTCTGGTCGAGGAACACAAACCGGCGGCAATGATCACCAGCTCATCACCCGAGGTTTCCAACATTATAGGGCTTTATCTGAAGAGAAAATACAAGCTTCCCTGGATCGCTGATTTTCGGGATCCGTGGACCGACGCGATCAGGGGCAAGGAGCCGCTCTGGCCTTTGAACCGCCTGGAAAAAATGCTTGAGCGCAAGACCCTGCTGAACGCAGAGCTCATAACCGCATACAGCTCCGGGCTGGTTCAAATGCTGGGGAATAAAATTCCCGAGTCATCTCGCCATAAGTTTGTCGCGCTCGGACCCGCGGTGGACACTGAAAAATTTGACCGAATACCGCGGTCGGAGAAAAAGTTCGATTTTCTTTACACCGGGAATTATGACTTTGTTTACCCGAAAGAGTTTTTCCCCGCGCTGGATGAGACCAACCGGAAGCGCAAAGCAAGGGGAATGCAACCGCTGACCATGGGCGTCGCGGGCGTGGTCGGGCCCCGGACGCTTCAATTTCTCGGGCCATTCCAGGCCCGCGGCTGGCTCTCGCTGCTGGGATATGTGCCCCATCAAGAAACCATCGCTTTGATCAAATCAGCCCGCGCGCTGGTGCTTTTGCATCCTGATTACAGCTGGTGGGTTCCGGGGAAAATAGCGGAGTATCTGCACAGCGGGAAACCAATCCTGGCGGTTGGCGGCGAGGGAGAGCTGAAAGAGATGATAAAAGGCTTCGACCAGATAGTGTTCGCGGCTAATGACCGCAATCAGCTTGAAACAAAGATCGAGAAAGCTCTTGAACTTCCTCAATGCCCCCGCCCGCTGCCCCAAGAGTTCTCCGCGCGCGGGCAAGCTCAAATCGTCGCCGGCCTGCTCCAAAAGATCATCGGCAAAAAAGATTGAACAGCGTTGCGCGAGCGCTCTTCTTGCAACGATTCTTTCCGCGGAAACCGCAAAGGCCGCATCCCCGGCGCCGGACTCGCGGCCTGGTCAACGCGGGGGAATTTGCCGCGGGTGGAAAACGCCGCGAATTAAATTCCGGGGGAAATTGTATAGAATGTAAATGTGGATAGCAGCCGGCCAAAACTTATCGGGGGCAGGAGATGGGCATATCCCTCCCAGGGGCTTGCGCTTGTTTTATTGGCATTGGTCATTTACCGGCCCAGTTTTCATTCCCAGTTCACGATTGACGACTTAAGCTCCATTGTCCAAGATCGTTATGTTCAGATTTCAGACTTGAAGCCCCGCACCCTGGCCAAAGCGGCCTTCAAGAATTTCAAGCAGAATCGGCCTCTTACCAACATCACCCTGGCCCTGAATTATTATTTCAACGGCCTTAACCCCTTTGGCTATCATATAGTAAACTTCGGCTTCTTCCTGGCTACAGCCTTTGGAATTTGGCTCCTGCTTCTCAAGCTTTTTTCCCGCTTGGGCTTGCAATATTCCCGCGCCGGGCTTGCCGCGTGGCTTTCGGCTCTGGTCTGGACCGCTCATCCGCTTAACACCCAGGCCGTCACTTATATCATCCAGCGGCACACTTCCATGGCCGGGGCCTTTTCCATCTGGAGTATTTATTTTTACCATCTGGGAAGAGAAAAGCGAAGGTTCGCCCGGACTTTTTTCAGCCTGTCCGCTTTTTTTTGCCTTTGCGCGCTGCTTAACAAGGAATCCGCTTTAACCTTGCCTGCGATTATTTTTGCCTACAAGCTTTATTTTTTCGATGAGTTCAAGCCAGGATGGCTTGGGAAAAGCTGGAAGTGGATTCTTGCGCTCGCGGTTTTTTACGCGGCCGCGCTCGCCATCATGCTGAGACCGGAGATGATGAAAATACTGTTTGACTTCAGCCGTTACCCGTTCGGGCCGCGGGAAAAATCTCTCACCGAGTTCAGGGTGCTTATCTGGTACTCATTGCTTGTGCTTTTTCCTTTCCCCCAATACCTGTCCGCGTTTCATGATTTTTCCCCGTCCCCTTCCATCTTTCATCCGATCACGACTTTTTTCGCCATGCTCACAATTGTGTCCCTCCTTTTCCTGGCCGCGGTCAAGGCTAGAACCTGGCGCATTTTTTCTTTCACGCTGCTCTGGTACTTTCTCGCGCTTCTGGTGGAGGCGCTGCCGGTTGCGATACACCTGGCCGTTGAACACCGGCTTTATCTGGCATCCCTGAGTATTATCGCGCCGGCAACAGCCATCCTGGTCTTTAAATCGCGTGACCGGAGAAAAGCGGCAGCGGGAATATTTTTAATCACCGCGTTTTTTGGTTTCTTCACCTGGAGCCGGAACCTGATTTGGAACAATGAAGAAAGCATCCTGAGGGACGCGATCGATAAGAATCCTTCAAGCTTCGATTCCTGGTACCCGTACTGCACAAAGCTGGCTGAAAAAGACAAATGCGGCCGCGCGATCCCGGTTTGCAGGAAAGCCGTGGAACTGGATCCATCTGTTTACAAGGGGCACAACAACCTGGGCCTGTGTTACCTAAAAGAGGGCAAACTGAATTTGGCGCAAAAGGAGCTGGCCGCGGCCGCGGCTTTAAGTCCTGCAGACGAAGATTCCGGTTACTATAATCTCGGCCAGTTGTTTTTGCGAAAGAAAGATTATAAGAATGCGGCCGCGGCTTATCAGGCTGCGCTTCAGAGAAATCCGGCAAATCTGGGGGCGCATTACAACCTGGCTTTCTGCCGCCTTTACCTGGGAGACAAACCGGGTTATTTTCGGGAACTCTCGGAAGCGCTTAGGCTCAGGCCTGACTGGATTGAGGTCCGGCTTTTACTCGCATCCGAAATGGCAAAAGCGGGACAATGCCCGAAGGCGCTGGATTTAGTAAACAGCGCTCCCGTGCCGCACCCCGGGTTTGGAGAAATCAAGGCCAATTGCGCAAATCAGCCTGAACCGCCGGGCAAATAGAAATAAAAGTCCCCTTCATCAATAAATAATAATCTTCAACTCAAGGCTAGGCCGGAAATTTTTGATACATTCTTGAACCATTCACGCAATTGACAAACGCAGATAATGCGCTAATTTATCTAAAGCAAGGCTGCGAAAGTGGCGGAATCCTCCTTCGCCGTCCGCCTTCGTAAAAATTGCGGTGCGCGAGAGGCTTCGGAGGATTTGGGTGTGTGGAACGAGAGGCAGCGCGGCGGACAGGTGTTTTATGATACCATTAGCCAAGTGCGAAAGTGGCGGAATTGGCAGACGCGCCGGATTCAGGATCCGGTGGCCGGTGAGGCCATAAGGGTTCAAGTCCCTTCTTTCGCACCATAAAAAAATCAGGCCGGTTTGAAGGCGTCTAAAAGGGATCTTCTCAAACCGGTCTTTTATTTCCCAAGTCAAAAGGCCCCAGGCTCGGCCCATTATAGAAATTTAATGGAACTCTGATACAATAGTCCAAGCTGGCGAGGCTCTCCCGGGCCCGGCTTGAGAGGAGAGGATAAGGGCTTCAGTGTCCATAAATCGAATAAGGATTCTGCTTTTAGCTCAGTGCTTCGGGATCAGCGCGGCGACCGGTCTCATCAACACGCTTTTTTTAAGGAGCGAGTTTATTCTTGAGCCGGGCGCTCTATTCTCCGCCATTGCAGCCGTAGTAATCGTTTTAGCCAGCACCGGAATTATCCAGATAATAGGGAATGAAAAGTGGCTGCAAATTATAATTCGCTGGTCAGATTCAGCGCTAAGCTCGGAGAAAGACCGCGCTTGGCAAAAAGGATGCCCGATCATGCTCCGGCTGTTCGTCCTTTTCGCTCTCTTCTGGGTAATGTTGACCGTGCTACTTCTTATCCTCCGCAATTATTTGCTGCTTACCGCGACCCAGTGTCTGGTTATTGGAGGAATCGGCCTTGCCGCGGTGGCCTGTTTTTTCGCGGGCTGGTTCCTGGTTCAAGGGATTCGCCGCGCCAAACGGTCCGAACATAAAACCGAAGTTAGTTCACCGGCTGAGATCGCGGACGCGTTTCTAAGATTCCCGCTCAGGTCAGCCGGGCTTTCCCTGCTTCTCTGGTTCTACGCGGGCGTCTCGATTGCGCTGTTATTTTATTACTGGGTGCACTTATCAAAATTCACCAGCTTCTATATCCTGGTCGTGGCTTTCGGCACCGGCATTCTCGCGTTCCCGCTCCAGTATCTTTTATTCAAGCGGACGCTCCAGGGCCTGGTGCAGAACTTCCTGGAAAAGAACCCGGGCATCCTGGAAAACAAAAATCTTTTCCAGGTCAGCCTCCAGCGCAAGCTGCTGACCTACTTTCTTTCGCTGACCATTTTTGCGGTTTCCATTTCCTTCCTGGTCACCTATTCCAGAGCCTCAAAAATCCTCAGGAGCAAATCCGCCCGGCTTTGCCAGATGGAATTTTCAAGAGAGATGGAAGAGTTCAAAACGATGGACCTGGACTCTCTTCAAAAGGCTCTGGCCGCCAGGAACAGCAAGGCCGGATCCTATTTTCTCATTTCAAAAAATGGCGACAAAATTCTGGGGGACCCGGAAAGCCAGATGGGAACAAGCCAGCTCAAGGAAATTGCGGCCAAAAGAGAAGGGTTCTTTTTGCCGCTCCGCTCAGATGCGATTGTGGTCTTTCATTCCTTGCCTGACCAGGGCTTGACCCTGGGCAAAATCTACGCCGGGGGTGAAGTCCGCAGTGATTTGAGGAATTTTCAGTCCCTGGCCCTCGCGCTCATCGCCCTGATTTCCATAGTCTGCGCCATGTTCGCGTTCCTTGCTTCCAGCGAAATTTCCTCCCCGCTCAAAACCATGGTTAACGAGGCCAAACTCGTCGCGGACAGAAATTTTGAAGATCGTCCTTTCCCTCTTTCCAATGACGAAATGAATGATCTGGCCCGGAGCTTCTACCAGATGCGCGAAGGACTGAAAACCTATGTCCAGAGCCTGAGCGGGTTGATGGAAAAAGTTGAGGGCACGGCCTCGGCCATCGATTCCACGACCCGGCTGCTTTCCCGCGTGGCCAGGGAGCAGGCGCAAGGCTCGCTGGCTCAGGCTGATTGGTTGAACGATGTCTACGGCACCCTGGAAGAGCTGGCGGCCATCGCCAGGCAACTCAACTCCAAAGGCGGGGAGATCAAGGCCGGCGCGGAAAAGACGGCTCAGGCCTTTAAGAGCGGAAACCAAATCCTTGTCGATGCCATATCCGCGGTGAACAGAGCCAAGAACCAGGTGGGCAAAATTCAGGAGATCACGGAAAACCTGGAGAGCCATTCCCGGAAGATAAAAGACATTGTTGAAATAATCGAAGAAATTTCCGTCCAGAGCAATCTGCTGGCGTTCAACGCGTTGGTGGAATCGAGCCAGGCGGGTGAAGCCGGCCAGAGGTTCGCGGTGGTCGCCAACCAGATGAAGCGGCTGGCGGCAATGACCAAGGAGCTGAACACCAACATCGGCGCAATCATCCAGGATGTTATGAACTCGGTTGTCAAAATCACCAAAGCCACCCGGGAGGGCGGCGAACTGATGGACAGGAGCGCGGGCCTGGTCAACCGGGCGGGCGAAGCCTTTGGAGGGTTTTCCTCGCTCATCGATCTCAGCGTGACCGCGGCCAACGAAATCGTCACCTCCATGGACTCCCAGGTCAAGACCAGCGAGCAGATGACCGCGACCATCGCCAGCGTCAAAAGCATCGCGCAAAAGCTCGCCGGCGGCACAGCCGAGATCGAAAACTCAGCCGAGGAATTGTTAAGGCTGGGTCAAGAACTGAAAAAGATCACCTCAGCCAAGCCCGATTGAAAAAAAGAGGGACTATGATAAATTATGCCAGGGCTTTGATCAGCGCTTTCGGCGTTAGCCGATTCCTAGCAGCAGCCAGGCTGGTCCGCGGGCTTGCCGGAATAACAGGGGCTCGGAATAATGTTTGATCCTGAACAAATTGCGCAACTGCAGAAGATCATCAGGGACTTATACGGGCTGGTGCTTGGACCCAACCATATGAATGAACTGCTCCGCTCCCTTAAAACGCGCATCCAGGAGTTGAACCTGGGCTCGCTCTCCGGATATATTCAGTTGATAAGAAACGGGAAAAAGAGCGAAGAGCTGGAAAATCTGGTTTCCCAGATCACCGTCGGCGAAACCAGTTTTTTCCGAACACCCCAGCAATTGTGGGCGCTTCGAGACTTTGTGTTTCCGCAGCTGATCAAACAAAGACAGGAAAACCCGAAAAAGAAGCTCCGCTTTTTGTCCGCGGGATGCGCAACCGGAGAAGAGCCCTACTCGCTGGCAATGGTTGCGCTGGAAATGGAGAATGGGCTCGGCCCCAACGAGCTGGAAATCCTGGCGTTTGATGTGAACAGCAGGTTTCTGGAAGAGGCCCGGGAAGGAATATACCCGTTCAAGGACATAAGGAATCTGGATGCGCGCCTGAGAGCCGGGTATTTCGAGGAAAAAGAAAAGCATTTTCATTTGAAAAAATCGGTAAAGGAACTGGTCAAGTTTGTCCATTTCAACCTGGCCCGGGACGACTTCCAGTCACTGGTAAAGGGCGGCCTCTTCGATGCCATCTTCTGCAGAAATGTGTTGATCTATTTTGACCAGCAGGTTTTTCTCCGGACCGTGGAAAGTTTCCACCAGATGCTTGAGAACCAGGGATACCTGTTCCTGGGATATTCCGAATCCCTTTACGGCCTGGAGGCAAAATTCGATTGCATCTATGTGCCCGGAACTTTTTTTTACCAGAAATTTTCCTCCCCAAAGGCCGAAAAAAAATTGGATTGGACTTTGCCGGCCAAGCCAGAAGCTGCAAGACCGGCCAGGCCCAGGGCGCCGCATAAGCCCAGGCCGCACAAGCAACCGCCCGCAGTTTTAAAAGCCGAGTCGGTTCAGCCCCGGGAGCGGATAACTCTCAAGAAATCCCTGTCCGAGCAAATCCCGCTGGAAGAGTTGTGGAAAAAAGGATGGGAATTGTTTGAGCAGGAAGAGTATGAGCAGGCGCGGTCTGAATTTGAAAAAATAATTCAAACGGACCCGTCGTCAGCCAAAGGCTACCTGGGCGTCGCCTTTGTCTGGGCCAACCAGGGGGAAAACCAGAAATCAGAGAAATACTTGCAGCTCAGCTTTGAAAAGGACAGCCTGATTCCGGAAGGATATTATCTGCTCGGTCTGCTCGCGGAGCGCAAAGAAGAATGGGAAAAGGCCATTGAGAATTACCAGCGCGCCATTTTCCTCAAATCCGACTTCATTATCGCGCATTTCAACCTGGCCAGCTTGTACTTCCGCCTGGCCGAGCTGACCGACGCAGAAAGAGAGCTCAAAGTGGTGAACGCGCTTTTGCAGGCCGGGCCAAGAAGCATTTACCTGTCAGGCGGCTGGACTCCCAAGGCGCTGCTTGACTGGACCGGGTCCCATTTGCAAAGGATTCAAGAGTTGAGGGAATGATCAAATGAAAAAGAACGAAAGCCAGGACGCATTATCTCTGAATAATATCCTGGACCGGCTGCGCCAGGAATACTGGAAAAATCTTTCCGAACGCGGGACCGAGGAAAAGCAGGAAGGGGTTGAGCTTTTAAGCTTCTGGCTCGGGGACGAAAACTACGGGGTCGATCTCAGTTTTTCCCGCCACCTTCTCCAGATGCCCAGGATAGTCAAACTGCCCCGGGTGCCGGCCCACATCTCGGGCGTGTTCAACCTGCGCGGAGACATTGTCGCGGTTCTCGATTTGCGGGTCTTGTTCGGAATGAAAGCCTCGGCCTTAACCGATGATTCCAGGCTGCTGGTGGTTGAGTCAAAAGGAGTGTCCATCGCTCTGCTTTTGGACCGGATTGGAGACATTATCTTCGCGGAAACGAAAAATCTGCAGAAAATAACCAGCGAGCAAATCTCCATCCCCTCCCAGTTCCTGAAAGGGTATTTCCTGCCCAGCCGGGAAAAAGAGAAAATTTTGATTTATCTTGACCTGGAGCAGCTTCTGGCTTCAGAAAAAATTGTTTCCGGCTTCAAAGAGGGATAACCGATGTTAAAGCTTAGAGTCCTGATTATTGACGACAGCCCGGTGATAAGGGAAATGGTCAAGGACGCTTTTTTGCCTGAAGGCTTTGAGGTGATTGAGGCCGAGAACGGCGAGCAGGCCTTGAAAATCGCGTGGGAAAAACATCCGGACCTCATCGTTGCTGACATCAAAATGCCGGGAATTGACGGCTGGGAAGTATGCAGCCAGATCCGCAAACATCCTTACACCTCGTTCATCCCCTTCATCTTTTTAACCGAAAAGCGGGAGGTATCCGACCGGATCAAGGGGCTGGAAATGGGAGCGGATGACTACATCACCAAACCCTTTGAGCCGGGCGAACTGGTGGCAAGGGCAAGGGCCATCTTCAACCGGATGCTGAAGCGGGAGGAAGAAAAGATTATCCAGTCCAGGGGACTGCGCGGTTCCACGCAAATTATGGAGTTAAGCGACCTGCTCCAGCTTTTCGGAATCAACAGCAAAACCGGGATTTTAAGAGTGACCCATTCGCAGGGGCAGACGGGAAGGATCGGCTTCGTGGCCGGACGGCTCACCAACGCGGAACTGGGGAATATGCGCGGGGTCAAGGCCATCCGCAGGATGCTCCGCTGGGGAGAAGCGCACTTCCAGGTTGAGCCGCTCTTGGATGACAAGCAGGATATGGAATTCCCCGGCAAAATCGAAGAGGTGGTTATCTCAGCCCGGCAGGAGCAGGATGAGTTGAACCGGCTGGTTAAGAAGCTGCCGCTCCAAAGCTGGATCGAACGCGCCGAGGCCCCGTTCAGCCTCAAGGGCCTTTCCAAGCTGGAGGCCAAGATTCTGGCCGCGCTTGAGGAAAAAGGAAAAGCCAGGATCGAGGAGGTCCTGGACTGGCTGCCGGAGACGGACATGGAAATCTATGGCGGGATCGTGTCTTTGCTGGATAAAAAATTTATTAAGAACTAATGGACGAGCAGAAAAAAGAAAAGTATCTGAGAATCTTCAGGGCCGAGGCGGAAGAGCTGCTGAAAAAAATCCGGGAAAGCCTCTTCTTCATGGAAGGCCACCCCGAGGATAAAAGCGCGGTCAACACCATCCTCCGCTCCGCGCACACGCTCAAGGGCTCCGCCAGAATGGTCGGCCTGGAGGAGATCGGAAAACTCGCGCATCGGATGGAAGACCTGCTCAAGGCGGTTGAAACCGGCGCGCAAAAAATCACCGGCCCGGTCGTGAGCCTTTTGTTCAAGGCCGCGGACCTGGTTGACAAAATGATGTCAGCTTCTCCCCAGGTGGACAAAAATCAGGTCGAATCGCTGATGGCAAACCTCGCTCAGGCCGCGGAGGGAAAAGAGCTTTCAAAGCCGGCAGCCGCTCCCGCTTTCAAGGTCGAAGAAATAAAGGACGAAAAGATCGCTCCCAAAGAGACCCTGCGGGTTGAAGCCTCGCGGCTGGACAAGATGATCAATTTTTCCAGCCAGCTGGTTCTGGACCGGATAAGGTTTGAGAGCAGCCTTTTCAAGTTCAAAAATTTGGCGGAAGACCTGGATGAAACTCTTAAGACGCATCAGGAGACCCTGCGCAACGACTCCGGAGCCCTTTACAAAAAGCTCTCGGAACTAAGCCGCCAGCTCAGAGAATTTTACCAGCAGCATTCCGAGGATGTGATTGAGCTTGAGCACGATGTCCAGGAAACTCATTTCCAGGCGCTTTTCTTAAGAATGTTCCCGATCAGCACCCTTTTTGAGGAGTTCCCTTTCTATCTCCGAGAGCTGACCCAGGAACTGGGCAAGAAAATTGAACTGAAACTCGAAGGCGGAGAGAGCGAGCTGGACAAGCGGGTGCTGGAGGAGCTGCGCGGGCCTATGGCCCATCTTCTGCGCAACGCCTGCGACCACGGCATCGAGCCGCCGGAGGAGAGAAGAAAACGGGAAAAATCGGAGGCCGGCCAGGTCAAGATCAGGGCTTATCCCAAAGGCAACCAGATTGTGATCGAGATCAGCGATGACGGTAAAGGATTGGACTTTGAGCAAATCCGCGCCCGCGCGCTCGAGCTTGGCTACTTCGATGAGCAGGAGGCTCTCGCCTGGGGAGAGAATGAATTGCTTCAGCTCATCTTCCAGCCCGGATTCTCAACCAGCAAAATCGTGACTGAGGTTTCCGGCCGGGGGGTCGGAATGGATGTGGTCAAAACCGCACTCGAGCGGCTCGGCGGAGACATCGCCATCGAAACCAATAAAGGCCGGGGCACGACGGTCCGCCTCCAGGTCCCGTTCACGCTGGGAATGCTCCGCTGCGTGCTCGCGCTGGTCGCGGGAACCATTTACGCTTTCCCGGTTAATTCCCTGGAAGGCACGATGAGGGTGAAAATAGACCAGCTCCAGAGCGACCGCGGCAAACCCCTGGTTCCTTACCGGCAGGAGATGATCCCGGTCTATTACCTGGGAGACCTGCTCGGGTATGACAATCAGCTCGGCTGGCCTCGGCAGGAGGGATTTCTCGCGGTCCTGATCCTTTCCCATTCCCAGCAGCGGATCGCCATCGTGGTTGACAAAATTCTGAGAGAAGACGAGCTGGTGACCAAATCCTTTTCTTATCCGCTCGCAGGCCAGCTAAAATTTGTCTCCGGGTCAACTTTGCTGCGCGCGGGAGAAGTCGGGCTTATCCTCAACATATTCGAAATCTTTGAAGAGGCCAGAAAAGCCCAGATCAAAGCGCCCTCTCCCATATCCCCCGCGAAGGAGAAAAGGAAAGCCCAGGTTCTGGTGGTCGATGACTCGCTCACTGCGAGAATTGTTCAGAGGAACCTGCTCGAACAGGCCGGATACGAAGTTGACCTTGCGGAAAGCGCCATGGAAGCCCTGGAAAAAATCGAAAAGAACGATTACGACATATTCCTGGTTGACATCGAAATGCCGGGAATGGACGGCTTTGAGCTGACCAGGAGAATCAGGGCCGAGTCCAAGACCAAGAGAACGCCGGTGATGATCGTCTCCACCCGCTCCACCGAGGAGGACAAGCGGAAGGGCATTGAAGCCGGCGCGCAGGGATATATTGTGAAAAGCAAGCTCGAGCCGCTCGAGTTCATAAAAATGATCAAACATTTGATCGGGGAGTAGTTATGATCAAAGTGTTGATTGCGGATGACTCGCCAGTGGTGAGGGAGTTTCTCAAGGACTGGCTCAGCGCGGAAAAAGACCTGCAGCTCGTGGGGGAAGCCAAGGACGGCGCGGAGGCTCTGGAGCTTGCCAGAAGCCAGTCTCCGGACATCGTGATTATGGATGTGATGATGCCCAAGATGAACGGCCTGGAAGCCACCGAGAAAATTATGGCATACTGCCCGACCCCGGTCCTGATTTTCAGCTCCGTGGTCAATGACAAGGAAATGAACATAGCATTCGAGGCCGTCTCCCGGGGCGCGCTCGATGTGATGGCTAAGCCCGACCAGGGAGGCAAAAGGGAGAAAGAGGTCAGACAGGAGTTGATCAAAAAGGTGCGCTTCTTGAGCCGGATCCCGGTTATCCGCCACCCGCTCGGAAAACTTAGGACCCGGAAACAAGCTCCTGAGCTGGTCCAGGAAAAAGAGGAACCATTCCCGCGGGCGCTCGGAAAATTCGGAATTTTGGGAATCGGAGCCTCAACCGGAGGCCCCAAAGCCCTTGCCGAAATGCTCCGCGCTTTCCCGAAAAGCTTCCCCGCGCCCACCGCCGTGGTCCAGCATATCGCGGACGCTTTCATCGAAGGACTCGCCAAATGGCTGGGCAGCCTTACTCCGCTCGAAGTGCGGGTCGCAAAGCAGGACGAGGAGCTTAAATCCGGAAAGGTTTATCTCGCGCCGGCTGACCGCCATCTTCTGCTCAAAAACAACAAAGTGGAGTTGAGCGCGGCTCCGCCCGTCAATAACTGCAGGCCGGCCGTGGATGTGCTCTTCAATTCCCTCGCGGAAAACTACGGCGCAAACTCGGTCGCGGTATTGCTCACCGGAATGGGCAGTGACGGCGCAAACGGGATGAAAGCCATCCACGAGAAGGGCGGGAGAACCATCGTCCAGAATCAGGAAAGCTCGGCCGTCTTCGGAATGCCCGGGTCTGCGATCGAGATGGGCGCAGCCGACGAAATCGCGGCGCTCGATAAAATTCCCGAAAGAATCTTTCAGGCTTTCGGGCTTACGGACAAGGAGGTCCAGGTTAAATGGTCGGAGAAGAAAAAAAACTAGAGCGGTTCCAGGGCAAAATCCAGCACCGATTCCTCGTGGTCCTGGTCGGCTTGTTCGTCATTATGCTCATCTACCAGCTCATAAACCTCTGGAAAACCACCGGCGACCTTTTTGCCACGGAAAAGAAAAGCTATAAGGAAACCGGCCGCTGGCTTGCGCTCAACTTGAGCCAGGACAGCAATGTCCGGATGGGAGTGATCTCCGGGCAGAAAGAAATTTTCGCTCCCCGCTTCGAGGCCGCGTTCCAGGGGCAGAGGCTTAGCTTTGTCCTCCTCGCCAACGCCGACGGCCAGGTGATATATGAAAAGGATCAGAAGGAAATGGCTCCTGAAGATTTCAACAAGAGCGAACTAATCCGGAAAATAACCAGGAAGGACCTCGGGGAGCAGGAAATGGTCTCAGCTTCCGGCAGACATTTTCTGATTTATTGGGCGCCCATTCTCACCGAAGCCGGCCTGGGTGGGGAAAGCACTTACCTGGGAGGAATCGTCTTAGGGATGGATCTGAGCCAGATTTATAAGAAGCAGACCCGGCAGAGAATCTTTGGCGTGATCGTGAGCCTTATCTTCAGCCTGCTGCTTTTAGTCGCGCTCGTCTATCTCCTGCGCACCGTCACCCGGCCGATCGTGACCATATCCCAGTATGCCAGGAAAATAAGCGCGGGCGATTTATCAGCGAAGAGTCCGGTCAAATCTGACGATGAGATCGGCCTTCTCGCGCAGACGATAGATGATATGGTCCAGGGGATGCAGAAACACAGCCACCAGCTGCAGCTTTTGATCTATTCCATCAGCGACACCATTGAAACCCTTTCCATCACCATCAACGAGATTTACCATATCTCCACCCAGCAGGCCACGGGAGCGACCGAGCAGGCCGCAAGCATCCAGGAAGTTGCAAGCACGAGCAAGGAAATAGCCGCGACTGCGGGAAGGATTGCGCAGAGGTCCGAGGAAGTGTCAGGGACCGCGGGCAAAACCTCCGAGGCCAGCGCCAAGGGCAAGGAGTATATGGGAAGCGTGATCGAGGGTATGGAGCAGATAAAAGACCGGGTGACCAATGTCGCCGCGCGCATAACCGAGCTGGGCGAGCAGTCGCAGGAGATAAGCGGCGTGATCAATATCATCAACGAGATAAGCGAGCAGACAACCCTTCTGGCGTTCAACGCGGCAATCGAGGCCGCGGGCGCGGGGGAAGCCGGACGAAGGTTTTCCGTGGTCGCGGGCGAGGTGAGAAGGCTGGCGGGACGGACGCTCGAGGCGACCAAGATGGTGCGGGAAATGGTTGAGACCATCCAGCGGCTCACCAACCAGATCGTTATGCTCAGCGAAGAAGAAATGAAAACCGTGGAGAATGGCGCGCGTCTGGTTGAGGGGATGGGGAATTATTTCGGGCATATTTTGAATATGGTGGACACCACCACCCAGGCGGCCATGGAGATCAAACTCAGCACCCAGCAGCAGAGCACGGCCTCCGAGCAAATGGCCACTACCCTGACGGAAATCACCCAGGTGGTGGCTGATTCGGAACAGAGCGCAAAGAAAATCGAGCGCGCAATTGACGGGCTGAACGAGCTGGTGCAGAAGCTGAGCGGCCTGATCGGCGAGCAGAGCGCTACCTAATCCAGGCAAGGCTGAAATTATTTTACGGCGGGGAACAGTAACCAAAAATGAAAAAGCTGGTCTTCAACATCGTCATTGTCTTTCCCGGTTTCGGTCAGCCCGCGGCAACTTGAGGGATCAAGATCCCGGGCAAAGGAAAGGCTTAAGAATGAAAAGAATAGTCCGCACCGGCATTCTCATCGTCCTGGCCGCCGCGGCCGGGTGCGCCCACTGGCAGAAAAAAGAAAAGGCTCTTGTCCAGCATCAGGCTTCTGTCACGAGCTTCACCGGTTATAAGGTCACCGCCAAAGTGAAGGCCAGCGCCGCAGATGTTGACCGCTACATTCTTGACCTGGGACCGTTCAATGTGGAAACCGACCGCTGCAAGCTCAAAATGGACTCCGAAAACAAAATAGAAAAACTGGGAGACAGCGCTGACTTCAGAGTTGAAGTAGCGAGGGTGCCTTTTCCGGGAAAATTCATTCTCGTGCGCCACAAGCCGGGCGAGGAAATCTGGTATGTGGCTCAGATCCAGCAAAGCGTGATGGCGGTTCTGCGCGTGGGGCTTACGCCGATGGACGAATGGACAAGGCTGACCATCCAGTTTGAATGGGAAGACACTAATTCGCTGCTGACCCAGATTGCAGAGGTTATAAATGTGCCGCAGATGCTAGCGGGGCTTCTGGAAAAAGGCGTTGCAAAAGGACAGACCGATTTTGACCCTTCTTTAAACTCCGAGACGCTCCTGGAAAAGGGCCTGCGGGGAGAATTTTACAGCACCTTTTATCAAAAGCAGGCCGCGAATATCTGGATCAATGCATCGCCGGCCCGGGTGGACGATTACCTCCGAGACCCGGCGACCTGGCAAGGCTACAAGGCCAAATATATGATTGACTTGGACGGCTGCCCGGCTGCTGCCGACTCTTCTCCCTGCCCGATCCAGTTGAAGTTTCTAGGGATTGATTACGATGTCAACAGTTTTCTGGTCTCATCTAAGCCGGCTGAACAAACCATCTCCTACTGGGTCCCCCGGCAGATGATCGCGCGCTTCCAGACCAGGATCAAACCCGAGCAGGCCGGCGCAAGGCTCTTCTGGGCTTACACCATAGAACTTCCCTCCGCCGCCTCCCAGGAGGGAGCTTCATTGCTCATCAATATGGTCAAGATTCCGGATACTATGGAAAAGATGCTGCTGGACGCAAAAACCAGCTTAGAGGCGACGGATTGAAATCCCGGGAAGGGAAGTTAAAAGCTCGATTTGGGGATGACAAAGGAGCGGTGATGAAAAAGCTGGTTGTCGCGGGCATGGTTCTGGCCTTAGCCGCGGGAGCAGGATGCGCGTGGACCGGAAAGAAAAAAGAGCTGGTCCGGCAAAAATCGTCCGCGGTCCGGTTCACCGGATACAAGATCACGGTGGAAGTGAAAGCCGCTCCCGAGCAGGTCCAGGATTACCTTATGGATTTTAAAAACCTGGATGTGGACTGCGGCAGATACAAATTCAAAATTTTCTCTCAAAATAAAATGCGGGAGCTCGGCGATATGGTGGAAGGAAAAGTGGAGATAGCGGGAATTCCGATCCCGGGAAGGATTATTCTTGCCTATAACAACCCGGGCCGGGAGATGTGGTTTATTTTTGACGGGAAATACGGGGGCAAGGGAATCCTGCGCTATAATTTCGAAAAAATAGAAAATGGCACCAAGGTCTTGATGAAATACGAGGTCGGAGACCTTGACTATTTCCTGGGCATGGTCTCCGAGGCCTCGGGCCTTAACAACGCCATCGCGAAAATCGTGGAGAAGGTGATTGCAAGGGGACAGGCCTATTTCGATCCGAGCCTTAAGCCCGAGGAGCTTCTGGAAAAAGGCATAAGGGGAGAATTCTACGACACTTTTTATCAAGCCTATCATTCATCCATCTGGATCAATGCTCCCCGCAAGAAGGCGGCTCAATATCTGGCCGCCCCCGAAAACTGGCCGGCATACAATCAAAAGTACAATTTTGACCTCGGCCAATGTATGATCGCGCCAAGCGCCAAACCTTGTCCGGTGCAGCTCAAGCTGCTTGGAATTGATTCCGAGGTGAACAGCTTCCAGAGCGTTTACCAATTCGAAAATGAGGCTTCAGCTTACTGGGTGAGCCGGCAAATGATCTCTTATGTCCAGATCCTGTTGAAGCCGGAAAGAGGCGGAACAAAATTGGCAGTCAATTATCTGGTGGAGCCGCCCCTCGCGACCTCCGCCGAGGGCGCCAATCTTTTGATCAACATCCTGAAGATGCCGGAATATGTGAAAAATATACTGATCGATGTCAAAAAGAGCCTGGAAGGTTTAAGCTGATGGCAAAAACAGCGAAAAGCGGCGTAAAAAGGAGAGAAGGATGAGCCTGAGAACGGGAATTATTATCACGGTTCTGGCCCTGGCTGTTTTTCCCTCTCCAGTCCGGCCAAAACCCATGCTCGTGCTTTCCGCAGATGACCAGAGCACCCTGGAAATCGCCTCCAGCTTTAAAAAATCCTTTGATCAACCTTTTGACCAATACAACCTGCGAGGGCTGGAAGACGAAGCCAGAAAACTGGGAAAGGGATTCTCTTCAGCCAACCCCGAACTGCTCATCGTGGTCGGAAATCTCGCAACCAAGATGGCCAAAGAATATTGCCCGGGCTGCCCGGTGCTTTACGCGGCCGCATCCAATGTCAACGGCCTCAAGCTTGCCGGCAGCAAGATCTCAGGAATTTCATCCCAGCCCGCGGCCGGCAAAATTATTGAAAACATCCGGCTCGTGTTCCCGAACGCGCAAAAAATAGGGGTGATCTACCAGCCCAACTATGTGGGCAAAGAAATAATCCAGCTCCAGGCCGCGGCGGCCAAGGCCAACCTCAAGATGATCGGGAAACCGATCAGCCGAATGAAAGAAATCCCAGCCGCACTCAACGGCCTGATCCCCCAAATCGACCTTTACCTTATGCTCGACGACCCGGGAGTGATCACTGACGACACCTTTCCCTTTATCTTTATGAGCTGCTTCCAGAAAAAACTTCCCATCTTCGCAGCCAGCCAGGAAATCCTGAAAAAGTGCGCAATCGCAGGCTGCGGATACAGCCCGGCCCAGCTCGGAGCCGAGCTCGCAGCCTTCGCTTCCGAGATGCTCGGGCAGAAAGCAGGCGGAAAACAAAAATATCCCTCGGCCAAGCTGTTCCTTAATAAAAAAATCGCGCAGATGTACAATTTCAGTTTCCCGGCTCAAGCCAGCGCACAGGGCGTCCAGGTCCAGTAACCATAATCTAGGACAGCTCTTTTTCAGCCGCATTTACAAAATTTCAGAATGCAAAAACAAAAAGCGCATCCCCCAGAGGATTTATTAATCATCTCGCTATGTATATCTTGAATTCGGGCGCTTCCCAGCCAGCTTTGATATTTGCTTCCTTCATCCTCTCGTATATGATTAAATCAAGGAGCTTCACCATCACCCGGAAAGAACCTTTCTCTCATATATTTACCACGCCGTCTAATAATTTTTGCATTGCTGTTCAAAAAATTGAATTGCCGGAAAACAACAAGGGATGCTGAGACCATTAAATCGATGGCGCTGAATTGTCAACGGAATAAGGAGGATGCGAGATGACCAGAGCCGCAAGAATGGTTTTCCTTAGTATTATAGCCAGGGCCGCGATCACGACCGGTACTGTAATCGTGCTCCTGCCCTTTTACTTTTTAGCCTTGACAGCTGTTGAAACCAGGCAGTTCATCGTGCTCGTATTGGTTTTGACGCTCGTTGCGAGCTTACTTTTCTCGGGGTACACCGTTTTAATCCGGCGCACCTTGTCCCCTGTTGTCAAAGTTGTAGATAAGTTGCTCCAGAATCAAGCCGTGGACCAAACCGAAAGGCTGAACGCGGAAAAAATCGCGCTCCTCTTTCCCTACCTGGCTATGCTCTACGGCTTTTTGTTTTTCTGCCTGGGAGGAATTATTCTCGCGGCCGCAATGATGACCATAAACCGCTTCACCCTCGAGCAAAACATCTATATCCTAGCCTGCGCCTTAACCTTGGGCGCGCTCGCCGGCCTCGGTATCTTTTTCCTCTCCCGAAAACCTATGGAAAAGGCGCGCGAACTCATCCTGGAAAAAAGCGAGCTTAGCGACAGGCCGCGCATTTTTATTCCAATTGCTATCAAGCTGGGCGGAATCCTGATCGCTATGGTCGTCCTCATCCTCCTCTTCCTCGGACTGCTCACCTTTGCCAGCTTCAAGAAAATGCTCGACCAAGAAAGACAATCTTTGCAGGCCCGGGCGCTCGAAACATTCAGCGCAATCGCATATCCTCTGGGCTCGGATGAAGCTGGAATGATCTCTTTAATCCAAAGGTCCAGTGCCTGGGACAACCTCTTTTGCCTTGCGGATGAAAATTTTACCATTAAAAACTGCCCCTCAGGAGGGCCCAACGCGGAAACCCTTAAGCTTCTTGCCGCGGCGCCCGCGGGAAAGACGGTCAAGAACCGGAAAACCGGCTGGACCTGGGCCTGGACAGACGCGGCTTATGGCTCGTACCGGATAATCAGCGGCTGGCAGCCGCAAAAAACCCAAGCCCTAAGAGCGGCCGTGAGCGGAAGCTATCTCAAGGTGACCCTGGTAGCGCTCCTGGTCGGGATTCTTCTCGCAATCCTTCTAGCTCTCGACATCTCCAATCCTCTCCAGGAACTGAGCCGGGCCTCGATGGAGATCGCTTCCGGCAAAGCCGAAACCAAGCCCGCCTTCGGGAATGAAGATGAAACCGGGATCCTCGCACGCAGTTTCAACCGGATGACCAAAGCGCTCCGCGGCCAGATCACCCGCAGCAGGATGATGATTGATAACATAAGCGCCGCGATCACCACTTTGCAGCCAATGTCCCAGCAACTGATGTCGGTTACCTCCCAGCAGGCCGCGGCCAGCCACCAGCAGGCAGCCGCGGTGCAGGAGGTCGCGAGCGCGGGCAAGGAGATAGCCGCCACCTCCCAGCGCATCGCGCAAAGAGCCGAGGAAGTGTCAGGAATTGCGGAACAGACCGCGGCCGCGAGCGAAAAAGGAAAAAAATTTCTGGGCGAGGTAATCGGCGGCATTAACCAGATCAAAAGCCGGGTGCAAAATGTATCTTCCCATATCCTTGAGCTGGGCGAACAATCAAGGCAGATCGGAACCGTGGTTGAGATCATCAACGAGATCAGCGAGCAGACCAACCTCCTAGCCCTCAATGCCTCTATCGAAGCGGCCGGCGCGGGGGAAGCAGGCAAAAGGTTCTCGGTGGTTGCGGGCGAAGTCAGGCGTCTGGCCGGCAACACTCTGGAGGCCACCAAGATGATCCGGCAAAGAATCTCCAGCATCCAGCAATTGACCAACCGGGTCGTGATGCTGAGCGAAGAGGAAATCAAGACCGCGGAAGCCGGCTTCAAACTGGTTGAAGAGATGGGCCACTATTTTGGAAACATTTTGACCCTGGTGGGCAGCACCTCCAACGCCGCGGCCGAAATCAAGGCCAGCACCCTCCAGCAGAGCACGGCCTCGGAGCAAATGGCCGTGACCCTGTCGGAAGCGGCAAAAACTATGACGGAATCCGAACAGGGAATGAAAGCCGTTGAACACGCGATCGCGGATCTGAACCAAACCGTGGAAAACCTGACCGGCATAGTCGAGCAGGCCGGCAATTAGCCCGGATCAGAATTGGGAAAAACTTTCAGCGTGGGGCTTTCGGCTCCTGCTTGGCGCGGCTGAAAACATCCTTGATCTTCTCCACCAGAACCTTGACCGAGCCCTCGCCCTTCTCCACATAGCCCGAGAAATTCTTGTAAAATTTTTCCCCGAAAAATTCATAGCCTTCCTCAATCGACTTCTTCACCCGAGCCTGCGGCTCGCCCGAATAGATGATGAACGGAATCCGGTCCAGCTCCTTGAAAACCATGGGGAAGGTGCTGCCAACCTGGGTGCCGATCATCTCCGGCATTGAAAGGTCCAGAACCATCAGGTCCACCGTGTTGCGCAGGCGGGGATTCTGGTTGAGCAAAGTCTCCAGTTCCGAAGGGCTGCCCGACGCATAAACCACATATCCCTTTGCCTCCAGCTCCTCCTGAACCACCATCCGCGCAGTGGGACTGTCATCCAGAAAAATTATGACCTTTTTCCCTTGCTCCATCTTAAGCTCCTCCGGTTTAGTGTTGTTGCTCTCCTCATCTCTAAGCCGGCTCCGGCTCTTGCGCTAATCAATTAAGCATATACCAAAAATATCCGCTGGACAATTCCGATCACGTTTGCCGGCCACAGCCAATTTTATGCAAATTGAGCGGTTTCGTCAATAAAAAACTCATCTCCGCCAGGATATCCGGCTTCCCTCGCAAGAACCTTTGCCGCCCCGGCCCAGCAAAATCTCACCAATTTCTAACCAAATATTAGCTTGCAGACCCAAGAACCTGATATAATATTCTTTGAGGGTGTCTTGTGGCCAAAGAAAAAATACTGGTCGTGGACGATGAAGAAGACATCCTGGAGCTTCTAAGATACAACCTGGGCAAAGAAGGCTACCAGTTGATCGCGGTCACCTCCGGCGAGGCTGCTCTGTCAAAAGCTAAAGCGGAAAACCCGGATTTGATTATTCTGGACTTGATGCTCCCGGGCATGGACGGCCTTGAAGTCTGCAAAGTTCTCAAAAACGAATCCGCCACCGCCTCCATCCCCGTAATTATGCTCACCGCCAAAGGCGAGGACGCGGATATCGTCACCGGCCTGGAGCTTGGCGCGGATGACTACATCACCAAGCCTTTCAGCCCGCGCGTGGTTTTGGCCCGGGTCCGAGCCGCGTTGCGCAGAAAGAAAAAGGCCGAAGAGAAAGGGCCGATCAAAATCCACGAGATCATTATCAACCCGTCCAGGCACGAGGTGCTGGTCAAAAACGAGCGGATAGAGCTCACCGCGACCGAGTTTAAAATCCTGGAGCTGCTGGCGTCAAGGCCGGGATGGGTTTTCACCCGCAACCAGATCATCAGCCAGGTCAAGGGCGAGGACTATCCGGTAACCGACCGCGCGGTTGATGTCCAGATCGTGAGCTTGAGAAAAAAACTCGGCTCCGCGGGGAAATACATTGATACCGTCCATGGCGTCGGCTATCGGTTCAAGGAGTAAGATGCGCAGGCCGCGTAAGCTGTTATGGAAACTTTATCCTTCTTATCTGGTCATCATCCTGCTTTCGCTCGCGGCCGTCGCCTGGTATGCGTTCAGCTCGGTCAGAAATTTCTATATCACTGAGACCCAATCCGAGCTGGAAGCAAAAGCCCGGATGGCCGGCAAACTGCTGGAGGGCAAGTTCTCCATCCAGGATGCTTCCCGGGTGGATGCCATCTGCAAGGAGCTCGGAAAAAGCGCCAAAACCCGCATAACCGTCATCCTTGCTTCCGGAAAAGTTATCGGCGATTCCTACCACGACCCTTCTCTTATGGAAAACCACACAGACAGACCCGAGGTGGCAAAAGCGTTGAAAGGCGAAGTCGGCATCGCGATCAGAAAAAGCCCGACCGAGCATAAGAATGAGGCCTATGTCGCGGTACCGGTTTTCAATAACGGGGCCGTTATCGCGGCTGTGCGCGCCTCCGTGCTGATGACTGCGCTGGCAGACGCGCTTTACGGCCTGTATTTCAGGATAGCCCTTGCCGGCCTGATCGTGGCGGCTCTGGCCGCTCTGGTCAGCCTGGTCGTATCCCACCGCCTCAACCTTCCCCTGGCCCAGCTTAAAAAGGGCGCTGAGCGTTTCGCTTCCGGCCAGCTTGGCTACCGGCTGCGTCTGCCTGAGTCCCAGGAAATAAACGCGGTGGCCGAGGCGATGAACCAGATGGCCGCGATGCTGGAAGAGAGGATCAGCGCGCTCACTCACCAGAGGAACGAGCTTGAGGCCGTGCTCTCCAGTATGATTGAGGCCGTGCTGGTTATTGACCGGGAGGAAAATATTTTGAGGTTCAACCAGGCAGCCGGACAACTGTTGCGGCTTAACGATGAACACAAGGGCCGACACATCGGCGAGGTGGTCAGAAACAATGCCTTGCTCAAGTTCATATCCGAAACTTTATCCCGCCGGGAGCCGCTGGTCGCTGACATCCTTCTCTACAAGGAGGCGGAAAAATATCTCCAGGCCCACGGCAGCATTCTGCGCGACGGCCAGGGCAATTCAATCGGCGCGCTTCTCGTGCTCAACGACATCACCAGCTTGAAAAGGCTGGAAAACATCCGAAGGGATTTTGTCGCCAATGTTTCCCACGAACTCAAAACCCCCATAACCTCGATCAAGGGCTTTGTCGAGACCCTGAAAGAGGCCAAGGCCCTGGACTCGGAAAACGCGCAGAAATTTCTGGACATAATCAAAAGCCACGCGGACCGGCTCAACGCCATCATCGAAGACCTGTTGAGCCTTTCCCGGATTGAGCAGAGCGAGGAATCCGGCCAGATCGCTCTTCAGGAAAATTGGCTCAAGCCCGTAATCGAGTCGGCCATAGCTTTGAACCAGAGCCAGGCCCGGGAGAAAAACATCAGGATCGAGCTCGATGCCGGTGATGACATAAAAGCCAGGATGAACCCGCAGCTTCTGGAGCAGGCGGTATCAAACCTGATTGACAACGCCGTCAAGTTCAGCGAGCCGGGAACCGAAATCCGCATCAAGGCCGAAAAAACGGACAGGGAAGCTGTCATCCTGGTTGAGGATTCCGGCTGCGGGATACCACAGGAACACCTGGACCGCATCTTTGAGCGCTTCTACCGGGTGGACAAGGCAAGGAGCAGAAAACTGGGAGGCACCGGGCTCGGACTCGCGATTGTCAAGCACATTGTCCAGGCTCACCGCGGCAAAGTGGCGGTTGAATCCACGCTCGGCAAAGGGTCCCGATTTTACATTTTCCTGCCATTGCAATAACACTTTCGCAACAAATTTCTAGCCCTATTCCAATATCTTCAAAATAATCCCCTAACCCCTCTCTTCTAAAATTTTCCTCCGGCAACAGGACAATGGTGTCCTGAAAAAACAGAAGGAGGAAAAAATGAAAAGATGGTATTTGTTTTCAGGGCTGGCTCTTTTCTTGCTCGTGATTTTGCCGGCCAAGGCTCAGGAACAGAAGCCTTGGTATGATCGAATCAAGCCCAACGTGGACCTTCGTTACCGCCACGAGGAGATTGACAAGGAAGATGTGTATTACCGAACCCGGGACCGTATCCGAGCTCGCTTAGGCTTCAAAGCCTCGATCAACCCAGCCTGGGATATGTATGTCCAGTTGGCCACGGATGAGGCCGGGAAAGACTCCGGAGGAGACCCGGCTTCATCTAATCAAACACTTACCGACAGCGAGTCTCGCAAGCCGATCTGGCTGGACCTGGCGTATATGGATTTCCACCCGGAGCAGATGAAAGGCTTCCACCTCTACGGCGGAAAGATGAAAAACCCGCTTTTTATCCCGGGTAAAAACCAGCTCATCTGGGACTCTGACCTTACCCCGGAAGGTGGAGCAATCAGTTATGCTTACAGCTCAGAGCCGGTTGAGCCTTTTGTCAATCTTGGCTACTTCTGGATTAAGGAAAGAGAATATGACGAGGATTCCGCGCTTTACGCGGGACAAGCGGGTCTGAAAGTCAAATTCCCGAACTCTAAAATTTACCTCATTCTGGCCGGGTCTTATTTTGAATACATCAAAACCAAGGATTACCCTGGGTTCGGAGCCGACCCGAGTAAAAGTTATGGCAATACCCTGGTGGGAGGCGCTTATGTCAACGACTACAAACTTACCGAAGCAGGTCTGGAATTGGGAGCCGATGTTTACGGGTATCCGCTGGTTATTTATGGAGACTATGTGGTAAATAACGGCATCGACTCCGACCGCGATCCCGGGGACAAGGACAATATCGGCTGGCTGGCAGGGGTCAATTTCGGCAAGGCGCAAAAAGCCATGACCTTTGGCCTGCGCTACAATTACCGGGAATTGCAAAAAGACGCGGTCATCGGCGCTTTCTCGGATTCGGATTTCATCGGCGGCGGAACCGACGGCAAAGGTCATTGTTTCGGCGTCGATTTCGCGGTTTACGATAATGTGGTGCTCAGCTTCACCGATTTCGTCAATACCGGCGCCATTTCGGATGAGGCCCCGGAAACATTTTCTTACAACCGCATGCAGTTTGATGCCGTGGTTACATTTTAAACAACAAACGGAAAAATGCTTATATATGTTTCTAACAAGGGTCTAACAAATTCTTAACAATCAGAACTTAGCCTCAATTCTGAGGCAAGGAGGGAAAAAATGAAAAACTTATTTACCGGCATAGCTTTCACAGCCACGGCTCTGATTGCAGCCGTTTTTCCGGCAGCCTCATACCCGCAGCCGTCAAAAAATCTAAACGGCGCAGGCGCGACTTTTCCCTACCCTATTTATTCAAATTGGGCCTACCGCTATGAGCAGACAAGCGGAGTCAAAGTCAACTACCAGTCAATCGGCTCCGGCGGAGGCATCGCGCAGATCAAGGCCAAGACCGTTGACTTCGGAGCATCCGACGCTCCCCTCAAGAAAGAAGAGCTGGACCAGGCCGGCCTTTTCCAGTTCCCGCTGATTATGGGCGGGGTTGTTCCTGTGATTAATGTCAGGAGCATCACCTCCGGAAAGCTAAAGCTCACCGGCCCTGTGCTCGCGGATATCTTTCTGGGCAAAATCAAGAAATGGAATGATCCTGCAATCAGGTCCCTTAACCCCGGCCTCAAACTCCCGGCAAGAGACATAACCGTGGTGCACCGCGCGGACGGCTCCGGCACCACCTGGATTTTCACCAACTACCTGAGCAAGGTTTCCAAGGAATGGCAGGAAAAAGTCGGCAACGACAAGTCAGTGGCCTGGCCCGCGGGCGTGGGCGGAAAAGGAAATGAAGGAGTCGCAAGTTATGTCCAGCAGATCAACGGCGCCATCGGCTATGTGGAATTCGCCTATGCTTTTGAAAACAAAATTCCCTACGCGCTTCTCGAAAACCGGGACGGCAAATTTATCGCGCCTTCCATCGAAAGCTTCCAGTCTGCCGCGGCCAACGCGGACTGGGAAAACGCCCCCGGCTTTTATATGGTGCTCACCGACCAGCCCGGAGAAAATAACTGGCCCATCACCGGCGCATCCTTCATCCTGATTTACCAGAACCAAGCCGACGCGGCCAAGGCCAAGGAGATGCTCAAATTCTTCGACTGGTGCTTCAACTACGGCCAGGATATGGCCAAGAAACTTTATTATGTGCCGATCCCGAAGAATGTGGTCGAGCTGGTAGAGAACGCCTGGACCAGCCAGGTTAAATCAAACGCTAAACCGATCTGGCCGTGACTTTGAATCTCAAAGGCAGGATATGATTTGACGGTATAAATGACGGAACAGACCAAAAGAAAAAAGCCGCTAAAGAGCGCAGATATGCTCTTCGAGCTCATCACCGCGCTCTCTGCGGCTCTCGTCATCCTGCTTATGGCCGGAATCCTGTTTGAGCTTTTCCGAAACTCCCGGCTTTCAATCGCCCGGTTCGGCCTCAGCTTCCTGGCCTCAGCCGCGTGGAATCCGGTCACCGGAGAATTCGGCGCGCTGAGCAGTGTTTTCGGAACCGTGGCCTCAACGCTTATCGCGATGATTCTGGCCGTGCCCCTAAGCCTGATCATCGCTTTATTTCTGGTTGAGCTGGCTCCGCCCGCAATCAGCAGGCCGGTGGGATACGCAATCGAGCTACTCGCAGCCATCCCCAGCATAATCTACGGGATGTGGGGATTGTTCATTTTTGCGCCCTTTATGTCCAGGCACATCCAGCCCGCGCTCCAGAGCACTCTGGGATCCCTTCCCCTATTCCAGGGACCTCCGATGGGTATCGGAATGCTCACCGCCGGCCTCATCCTCGCGCTGATGATCCTTCCCTATATCTCCGCGGTGATGCGCGATGTATTCCAGATGGTGCCCTCGGTGGTCAAGGAATCAGCCTACGGAATGGGCGCAACCACCTGGGAAGTCACCCGCAAAGTCACCATCCGCTACGGCATTCAGGGGCTGATCGGAGCGTCTTTTCTCGGACTGGGACGCGCCATCGGAGAAACAATGGCTGTTACTTTTGTCATCGGCAACAATCACGAAATCTCCCCATCCCTTTTCGCGGCCGGAAACAGCATCGCCTCAACCCTGGCCAACGAGTTTGCGGAAGCCTCCGAGCCTCTTTACCTGAGCTCGCTCATCGAGCTCGGGCTGGTGCTGTTTTTAATAACGCTTCTGATCCAGGTCGCGGCCCAGCTCTGGCTCAAACGCGTGGAGAAGACGGTGGGAAAGCTATGATCCACCGCTCCGAAAAAGCGCGCCGCGCCTCCGATGGTCTGGTAAAGATTATGTCAAACCTGGCCGCGCTCATCGGCATCGTGTTTCTGGTCTGGATCATCTATGTCGTGCTTGGCCGCGGGATCAGAGCTTTTAACATCGACTTTTTCACCCGGCTGCCCGCGCCGCCCGGAATCGAAGGAGGCGGAGTCGCCAGCGCAATCCTCGGCACTCTCGAAATAGTGATCCTTGCCGCGTTCATGGGCATTCCTGCGGGAATTCTGGGAGGAGTTTACCTCGCGGAATTCGGCAAGGGAAACCGGTTTGGAGCCTCTGTTCGCTTCGCGACCAATGTTATGATGGGCATCCCGTCGATCATCGTAGGCTTATTCGTCTATGGATTGCTGGTAGTCACCACCGGGCACTTCTCAGGATACGCGGGCGCGACCGCGCTCGCGATCATAATGCTGCCTATTGTCGCGCGAACCACCGAAGATATGCTGAACCTGGTACCGAACGAGCTCAGGGAATCCGGCCTCGCACTCGGGTCCCCCCGCTGGAGAATGACTCTCGCCATAGTTTTTCGGGCCGCTAGCTCCGGACTTATCACCGGCGTGCTGCTCGCGGTCGCGCGGGTGAGCGGAGAAACCGCGCCGCTGCTTTTCACCGCGCTCAACAGCCCCTATTGGCCCACTTCCCTGAACCAGCCGACCGCCAATCTCACGGTCACCATTTTCAACTACGCAATGTCCCCTTACCGGGACTGGCAGCAGACCGCGTGGGGAGCCTCGCTTCTTATTATGGCCGCTGTTCTTGCGCTGAACTTTACCGCGCGTATGGCCTTCCGGGAGGCGAGGAAATAATGCCTTTTGAACAAACAACAAATCCTGACCGCCAGTTGGCTCCTGCTCACGCGGGAAAGCAAGAAGCCGATGTGCATCTGGAGATTCCCCCCAGAATCCAGGTCCGAAACCTCAACTTCTGGTATGGAAAGCACCAGGCGCTCTTTGACAATAACCTTGACATCCTTCCCAACCGGGTAACCGCGATCATCGGCCCCAGCGGGTGCGGAAAATCAACCCACATCCGGGTCTATAACCGCATCTACAAGCTCTACCGCGACCAGCACGCGGAGGGCGAAGTGCTGCTCGATGGTCAGAGCATCATGGGCGAAGTTGACTTCATCGAGCTGCGCCGGAAAATCGGGATGATCTTCCAGCGGCCAACCCCATTCCCCATGAGCGTGTTCGAAAATGTGGCTTACGGACTCAGGCTCCACTACCGACTTTCCAAAAGCGAACTGGCCGACCGGGTGGAAAAAGCCCTGGACCGGGCCGCGCTGTGGGATGAAGTAAAAGACAAATTGAACGACCCTGCCACCGCGCTTTCCGGCGGACAGCAGCAAAGGCTTTGCATCGCCAGAGCCATCGCGGTTGAGCCCGAAGTCCTTCTTATGGACGAGCCGACCTCGGCCATCGATCCCCTGGCCACGGCCAAGATTGAGGAACTGATCGAATCGTTGAAACTCAGCTACACCATCGTCATCGTCACCCACAACCTGCAGCAGGCAGCCAGGATTTCAGACTATACCGCGTTCTTTTACGAAGGATATATAATCGAGTACGGGGCCACCAAACAAATTTTCACCAACCCGGCGAAAAAACAGACCGAGAACTACATCACCGGCCGATTCGGATGACAAGGGAGGATGCATTATGCCCAGGAGACTGCAAAAAGAAATTGACCGGCTCAAGAGGATGATGCTGGCCGAGGGAGCGCTGGTTGAGGAGCGCCTTCGGCTGGCAGTGAGGTCAATCGGGGAAAGGAACTTGAAGCTGGCTGAGATGGTGATCGAGGGAGACACGGAGATTGACAATATGGAAGTGGATTTGGAGGAAGAATGTCTTAAAATCCTGGCGCTCCACCAGCCGGTGGCCATCGACCTGAGATTCATCGTAGCCGTGCTCAAGATAAACAGCGACCTGGAAAGAATCGGAGACCTGTGCGTGGACATCGCGGAAGACTCTTTAGCTCTTTCCGCCAAAGAAAAGATCGAGATACCGTTTGATTTCCCGACTATGGCCGGGAAAGTGCAGACAATGCTCAGAAACAGCCTGGACGCGCTGGTTAATATGGACTCGGCAATGGCCTATGCGGTCTGCGCGGCGGATGACGAGGTTGATGACATCAATCGCAGCACCTACGACAAAGTAGAGGCCGGGATCAGGCAATATCCGGAGCGCATCCGGGAATTCTTCCGCATCATCAATGTCTCCCGGCGCCTGGAGCGCATCGCCGACCACGCAACCGCGATCGCCATGGACATCATCTATATGGCCGAAGGCCAGATCGTGCGCCACGGTAAAAAACACGGAAAAACCGTCTGCGCACCGGAACAAAGCGAACGATAAGCGATTTTACAGTCGGCCAGGTTCTTGTTGCCTTATTCAGCACCAGGAGAGGTGAGCAATGAGCAAAACCAGAGTTCTTTTTGTTTGCGTCCATAATTCCGCGCGCAGCCAGATGGCCGAGGCCCTGCTCAAGAAGATTGCCGGGGACAAATTTGAGGTCGAAAGCGCGGGACTTGAGCCGGGAACCCTGAACCCTCTGGCGGTGGAAGCTATGAAAGAAATCGGGATTGATATTTCCCAAAACCGGACCAAAAGCGTGAAAGACTTTTTTGAGCAGGGAAAGCATTATGATTATGTCATCACTCTTTGCGACGCGTCCCAATCCAATAAATGCCCGTTTTTCCCGGGAACCATAGAAATGCTTAACTGGAGCTTTGACGACCCTGCCGGCTTTAAGGGCGCCTGGGAGCAAAAGCTGGCCCAAACCAGAAAAGTCAGAGACCAGATCCAAACCAAAATCAAAGACTGGCTTAATACTCTCAAGCTCTAATCGGCAAAGATTATAAATGTCAAAAACCTACCAGCTTGCCCGCCCAAGTTTTTGTAGTGAGCGCATACGACCGTGTTTTTGCTTGGCATTAGAGTAACTTAGAACGCGCTCCCTATTGACGTTACCTGGATCACACCGCCGGAATCCAAACGGCGGCAAGCCATGGGCGGACCCAATCCTTTCTGTTCCCCCTTCTCGTAAATGGCTAAAAAAATAGGCCGGCAAAAAATTGAGGGTCGGCGAGAGAAACCCTTTACTTGACAGGAATATGAATACATTTATAGTGAATATACAGGGGTATGAATATTTACTAAGAAGGAGAAAAAATATGGCATTCCTTTCTTCGACGACAATCGAGAAGATTTTGTTCAAACAGGCCGACAAAGCTAAAGTTATTGAGCAATGCGAACAGAAAAAATTTGACCAGATGGAGAAAAAAATTGGTATCTTTCCCTATGTTCAAGAAAACTTGGGACCATTTACTTATGACCTATCCGTGGGCAAGGATGCTTTTTCGCTTAGAAAACTACAAAAGATTAACTTAGAAAAACAAGAACAGTTGGAGCTTGGGCCTGGCGAAACAGTGATTATTCTGACCAATGAATACCTCGTGTTTTCGCCAAAATTTGCCGGCATCACTCTGTCTAGGGCAAGATTCATGAATGAAGGAATTGCTCTTAGTTCCGCAAAAATCGATCCCACTTGGTATGGAAATCTACATATCCCAGTAACGAATTTATCCAAGAATGTGATCACTCTTCGATACCTTGAGCCGTTTTGTACATTACTTTTTCTAGAACTTGATGATTCCGTATCACCTAGCCACTGGCTTTCGCGCAAGGAACTCCCTTTTCTTGGGCAGACGACTCTGACTTTCACACCTAGACATGGTATACCCTGGACGCCCATTTCACCTGATGCAGTAAAAATGTCAGAGCTAGACAATGTTGTAAAGCTATTCGGGCCACCGTACGACGTACTTCGGGGAGCGTTCAAATGCAATAATAATGAACTAATCGATTACATTGAAAAGCAATGGGGACCAACAAACTTTACCCAACTTAGACTCCAGATCAGAGATGATGCGTTGGATGACTTTAAGAAAATGGGCGAGACGGCCAACAGGACAAACATAGGCATGCTTGTTACGCTAATTTTGGCTATCCTTAGCTGGATAAGCGTGGCTATAACGTTGCTAGTGAAGTTCTCGAAGTGAAGTTGACGCTAGAAAGGATTCGGTGGCGCGAATTATACCCTTATATTTATCCGGCTCATAAGTCCTCATTTTTTGCTCAATCAGGGAGCCTTCTGATTGCCCTAACAATGTCAGCTCATAAACATATTTGGGGGACCAACCATTGTGAATGAAAAAATATTCTGCGACTATATTTTTTTTACCGAAATTTCTCAGAATATCTTTTAGCTTTCCAGAATAATTTATTGGCGCTGTTGAAAAAAGAAGGGAGGGTTCGAAAAATTCCCTCATCTTAAAGGAGATTTGGTGAATTTCGTACTCTCTGATCCTGTTGACATTTTCCTTTTTAAGAAGGTAAAAAATGAGAAGGACGACGTCCTCATTGGTAATTTGGGGACGCAAGCCATATTGAGGCAAGTCTAATAGCTTCGAAAATATTCCGCCCTCTTTAGACAAGGTATTCCTCTCGTCAGTTTCCCACGCTTTAACTTATTATACAATCTAAGCAGTTTTGCTGTCAAGTGCCACCCCAAGCTGCTGGTGTCTCGCCAAAGCGAAAATGTCATCCCCTAACTCCAAAACGATAATGTCACCCCCCGCGGTTGCAATTGCAGGATTTTTGGTTAAAATAATCTGCGCTTGTAATCCAGCTCTTGAAACGACCAAAGCGGCAGTCTATGCTTCTGGAAAGGAGTCGGCAATGTATGCGGTCATAGAGACCGGCGGGAAGCAATACCGGGTTTCGCCCGGGGAAGTGGTTGAGCTGGAAAAGCTCAACGCGGAGCCGGGAGCGGAAGTGGTGTTTGAGCAGGTGCTGATGGTGGGCGGGGAAAAGCCGGTGGTGGGCGCGCCCACGGTTTCGGGCGCAAAAGTTATCGGCGAGGTGGTTGCGCAGGGAAAAGGGGACAAGGTGATGATCCAGAAATACAGGCGCAGAAAGACTTACTGCCGGCTGCGCGGACATCGCCAGCTATACACCTCGGTGAAGATCAAAGAGATACAGACGGGTTGAATCGCAACCAACGGTCGCTCGCAGCTAATTATTCATACAGGAGGCGAATATGGGCCGCAAAAAAGGACAAGGCGCAGGCCGCAACGGAAGAGACAGCCACGGCCAGCGAAGAGGGGTGAAGGTTTTCTCCACCCAGTTCGTGACCGCGGGCAGCATCCTGGTCCGGCAGGTCGGCACCAAAGTTCATCCCGGAATGAATGTCGGCATGGGCAAAGACTGCACCCTGTTTGCCAGGATTGACGGCCAGGTAATCTACGAATCTTTCGGCAAAGACAAGAAGCGGGTTAAGGTCGTTCCCCAGGCGCAGTGATTTCCATCAGCCCAATTGACCAATCTTAACGGAGGCTAAAGGCCTCCTTTTTCGCTTTATATCCAAGATGAAATTCATAGACGAGGTCAGCATCAAGGTCAAAGCCGGCGACGGCGGAAACGGCTGCGTGAGCTTCCGCCGTGAAAAGTATGTCCCGCGCGGAGGCCCGAATGGAGGCGACGGTGGAAAAGGCGGAGATGTGATTTTGGCCACAGACCCAAACCTGCGCACACTCCTGGACCTTTCCTACCAGCGGAACTACAAGGCGCGCCGCGGAGAGCACGGAAAAGGCTCGCAAATGTTCGGCAAGAACGGCCAAGATTTAGTGATCCCGGTTCCGGTGGGCAGCGTGGTTTATGACGAGAACACAGGCGACATCCTGGCTGACCTGGTTGAGCCGGGACAGCGGGTTATCGTTGCCCAGGCCGGCAAAGGCGGAAGAGGCAATATGCATTTCAAGAGCGCGACCAGCCAGGCCCCGCGCACAGCAGAGCAAGGCGGCAAGGGTGAGGAGCGAAAAATCAGGATTGAGCTCAAGCTCATCTCCGAGGTCGGCATCGTCGGGTTTCCCAACGCGGGCAAGAGCACCCTCATCTCCCGGATAAGCGCGGCCCGGCCCAAGATTGCGGACTACCCCTTCACCACGCTCGTTCCCAATCTCGGCGTGGTCAAATACGGCGAGTTCAAAAGCTTTGTCGTGGCTGATCTTCCCGGCCTGATCAAAGGCGCAAGCCGGGGCGCGGGGCTGGGCATCCAGTTCTTGAGGCACATCGAGCGCACCCGCATTCTGGTGCATCTCGTGGAATGCACGAGCGAAAACCCCGCGGCGGATGTCAAAGCGCTGGAAGCTGAGCTCAAAGCTTATGACCCGTCCCTGCTCAAAAGGCCCAGGGTGATAGCGCTCAGCAAGACCGACCTTTGCCCGGACTCGAAAGAAATCAGCAAAAAGAAAACCGGGTTGAAGCGAAAAGGTTACGATGTGGCTGCGATCAGCTCGGTGACCGGAGCCGGCGTGAGCGATCTTATGCAATGGATGGTCTCTCATCTCAAATCTCAAAACGGGCTGAAAGCTGAAGCGGGAGCGCAGGGTTGAAAAATCCGGAAGAAAATTTCAGGGACAGACTTAAGACCGCGAAGAGCGCGGTGATCAAGATCGGCAGCCAGGTTATGGTTGACGACCGGGGCAGGATTGACCGCGGCTTTTTTGACGAGCTTGCCGCAACCGTCTCCAGCCTGGCCCGGCAGGGCAAAAAAATCGTCATCGTTTCCAGCGGAGCCATTGTCAACGGCCTGCTGGAACTGCCTGCCTTCAAGAAGCCGCTCACAATGCCCGAGAAGCAGGCAATCGCGGGACTGGGCCAGCCGATCCTGATGCAGCACTACCGCCGCGCGTTTGCCCGACACAAAATTCCCGTGGGACAGGTGCTGCTCACCCACGACGATTTTTCGCTCCGAGCACGATACCTCAATTCAAAAAACACCTTGGAGCAGATGCATCGGCTTGGAATCATTCCCGTCATAAATGAAAATGACACCGTCGCCATTGATGAAATCCGGTTCGGGGAAAACGACCAGCTCGCGGCTCTGGTCGCGGTGATGTTGTCCGCGGAGCTGCTGGTCATCCTTTCGGTTGTTCCCGGCTTGTGCCGGGCGGACCCGCTTAAAGACCCGGACGCCGCGGTCATACCCCTAATCCGCTCGCTCGACCAGAAGTTGTATGAGTGCGTAGAAGACAGCAAGAGCAAATCCGGTTCCGGCGGAATGGAGAGCAAGATAGCGGCCGCGCGCTTGGCTGCCGCGGCCGGAATTCCGACCTTCATCGGCTCGGGCAAAAACCCCGAGGTTCTAAAGAGGCTTTTTGAAGGGAAAATAATGGGCAGCTTGATTTTGCCGGAAAGCGCGAAGCTCAAAGGGATAAAGCGCTGGATGCTTTTCGCGGGAAGGCACAAGGGGGAGCTGAAGATAGACAGCGGCGCGGCCAAGGCGCTTATCGAGCGGAACAAGAGCCTTCTCCCCAGCGGGCTTTTGGAAGTGAAGGGCAAATTCCTCGCGGGCGAGCTGGTGCGGGTTCTGGACGAGCAGGGGAAAGAGATCGCCAAAGGCCTGGTCAATTACAGCTCCGAGGACTTGAAAAAGATCAAAGGCCGGCACACGGATGAGATCGAAAAGCTGCTCGGGACCAAGGACTACGATGAGGTGATCCACAAAGATAACCTCGCGCTTTCAGGAGCAATCCGGACCTGAAAAAGTTTTACAAGCAAATGCAAATGAGCTATCTTAAAAACAGGGGTTGCACGGGAGGAGTGAGCTGAACGAGAAGGCGCTGACAATGGCCAAGATGGCCAAGGAGGCGAGAAAAAGCCTCCGCGTGGCCTCGAGCGTAGCGAAAAACCGGGCCCTGGAGTTGATCGCTTATTCTCTCAAAGAGCATCAAGACGAAATTCTTGCCGCAAACAAGAAAGACCTGGACGCCGCGCAAGCGAAGAAACTCGGCTCGGCCATGCTCGACCGGCTTAAGCTGAGCCCTGCCCGGCTTGAAGCCATGGCCGCGGGCGTAAGAGAAGTTATCAAGCTCGACGACCCGGTCGGTGTGATAACCAAAACCTGGACCCGGCCCAGCGGCCTGATCATAGGAAGGATGCGCATCCCGCTTGGGGTCATCCTCATTATTTACGAGTCCCGGCCCAATGTCACGGTTGAGGCCGCCGCGCTTTGCCTGAAAAGCGGCAATGCGGTTATTTTGCGGGGAGGCTCCGAGGCGCTCAATTCCAACATCGCGCTGGGAAACATCATCGGCGCCTGCGCTGAGAAGGCGGGCATAGACCCGGCGGCGGTGCAGGTGGTCGCATCAGCCGGACACCAGACCGTGGACGAGCTTTTGAAGCTGGATGAGTATATCGATCTGGTTATCCCGCGCGGGGGCGAGGACTTGATCCGAAAAGTGGCCTCTCAGTCCCGCATACCCACGCTCAAGCATTACAAGGGCGTGTGCCATATTTTTGTGGACCGGGAAGCGGACCTCGAAAAAGCATACTCCATCTGCTATAACGCCAAGGTCCAGCGGCCCGGGGTCTGCAACGCGATGGAGACTTTGCTGGTTGACAAGCCCATCGCGCAGAAATTCCTGCCCGAGATGGCCAAGCGCTTCAGCTGCGCCAGGGTTGAGCTTCGCGGGTGTGAACAGACCAGGAAGCTCGTTCCCGAGGCCAAGCCCGCAACCGAGCAAGACTTTTATTCCGAGTACCTTGACCTGGTTCTATCCGTCCGGGTGGTGGACGGTCTGGAGGAGGCTGTCGCGCACATCCAGAAATACGGCTCGGACCATACCGAGGCCATTGTCACCGAGAACTACTCGCGGGCAATGGAGTTTATTCAGCGCGTGGACTCCAGCTCGGTGATGATCAACGCGTCCACACGGCTGAGTGACGGGTTTGAGTACGGCCTGGGAGCTGAGATAGGAATCAGCACCACCAGGCTTCACGCTTACGGGCCGATGTCGCTGGAGGAGTTGACCGTCACCAAGTTTGTGGTGTTCGGCCGCGGCCAGGTCCGAGAGCTGTAACAAAGGAGAGCGAAACAAGTGAATATCGGGGTTTACGGCGGCACCTTTAATCCGATTCATTTCGGACATTTGCGAACCGCGGAAGAGGTCTATCAAAAATTCAAGTTGAGCAAAGTCATCTTCGTGCCCAGCAGCCAGCCTCCGCACAAGACCGGCGAGGACATCAGCGACCCGCTCCATCGCCTGAAAATGATCACGCTCGCAATCACTGGCAACGACCATTTCTCGGTCTCCGACCTCGAAGTGCTTCGGCCCGGAAAAAGCTACACCATTGACACCCTCCGCGAACTGAAAAAACAAAACCTGGAGGCGAATTTCTATTTCATCCTGGGCTTGGACACCTTTCTGGAGATTAACAGCTGGCATCTCTGGCAGGAGCTGTTCGCAGAGACCAATTTCATCGTGACCAGCCGACCCGGAAGCCCGAAAAGGGCGGCCAGCAAGATCCTCCCCGCGGAGATAGCTGGCCGGTTCAAATGGAGCGCGCAGGACAAGGTGTTCACTCACGATTCCGGCCGCAAGGTGTTTTATATAAATGTGACCAGCCTGGACATTTCATCGTCCGCCATCCGGAAGATGACAGCTGAGGGACAGTCCATCCGATACCTTCTCCCCCGCCGGGCCATTGAATATATCCTTGAAAATAAACTTTACCGCAAGTGAGGCCTGGATTTTCAAGATGATGGAAAAACGCGCGGCCAAAAAGGCGAAAACAGCCCCCAGAAAACTCACCAGCAAAAACAAGGCTCTGCTCGCAGTCTCCGCGGGACAGGCGATCAAGGCTTTAGACCCGGTAATAATAAAAGTCGGCAAGCTCGTGGATTACACCGACTACTTTGTCATAATGCACGGAGAGAGCACCCGGCAGGTGATGGCCATTGTGGAAAACATCCTTGCTTTAGCCGGCCAGACCCGCACCGGAATATACGGGATTGAGGGCGAGGCCGAGGGGAGATGGGTCGTGATCGACCTGGGAGATGTGGTCATCCACATATTCTTGAAAGAGCTGCGCGATTTTTATGAGCTGGAAAAACTATGGGCCGATGCGCCCCGGATCGCGGTTCCGGAATCAGGGCCGCGGGCCGGAAACTGAAAAGTCCTGATGAAAATCTTCATCGTTGCCGTCGGGAAAATAAAAGATAAAATAATCAGGCAAAAAATCGACCACTATTTGGAAAAGAGTCCCAGGGGATTTGAACTTGTGGTTAAAGAAGTGCCGGACGGAAAAGGCCCGGTCCCGGAACTGAAAAAGCAGGAAGGAGAAAAAATCTTGCACGCGCTCCCGGCCCGAGCTTATACCATCGCGCTTGACGAGCGGGGAGAAGAACTGACCAGCGTCGGGTTGGCGGAGCTGATTAAAAGCGTGATCAACCGCGGCATCAGCCTGGCTTTTGTCATCGGAGGAGCCTACGGCCTGGACGAAAAAGTCAGAATCAAGTCTGACAAGGTCCTGGCGCTGAGCAGGCTCACTTTCTCGCACGAGCTGGCAAGACTGGTTCTGGCCGAGCAGATTTACCGGGCGCTTGGTATCATAAAAGGAACGCCCTATCATCATTAAATAAGGAGGTTAAAAATGGTCAGCTATACCGCCAAGGTGGAAAAAAGACGCGCAGTCAACAAAAGAAAAGCAGGAAAGCAAAACAAAAAACTGCGCGCCAAACGCACCCCCAAATTCCCCGTCCATCCGGAAAAACACTAACCGCCCGCTTGAACCAGCCGGACGAACGCGCATGCTGCCGGAAAACCGGGAGCGGCAAAGCGCATTCCCTTGACCGGTTTGAAAAATCGGCTGATACTTAAGGTGTCAGGGAACCTGAAATTGGGAGGCTCATCTGCGATGAAAGCCAATAGCCAGAGAAAAAAGCGGAGCATAAAAGAAATTGAGCCGCTTTTAGCCGAGATCAAAAAGACCATCCAGAAGTTATACACCGACCGACTGGTGGATGTATTTCTTTACGGCTCCTTTGCCCGCAACAATGCCACCCAGGACTCGGATATCGATATTGCGGTTGTGCTTAAAGCCCGCGTTAACCAGTCAAAGGAAATCGATAGAACCTGCGACGCGCTCTACGACTTTATGCTCAAGAGCGGCGAACTCATCTCCGTGTTCCCGGTTTCGGAAAGTGAAATGAAAGACTCCGTCTGGCCTTTGTATCGCCACATCAAGTCGGAAGGGAAAAGGCTCACCCGCGGCTGAGAAACTTTTAAAAAACCTTCTTGAGCGCATTCTTTCCGAAAAAACCTCTCCCTTCTCTCCCCCTCAAACCTACGGTAACCAAAAAAATGTAGCCCGAGCGTCAGGCCGATGAAAGAGTTCGCTAAAAATGTTTGAGAGCAAGGTTAGTCTTACAATTTATTTTATGAATTCTTGGCCTTGTGGAGTTATCCTGATTATTTCATCATCGTTAGTTCTATCCCTGATTATCATATTTGCGGCGGTGAGAGCAGCTATATCTGTCAAAAGGGTGTTTACGAATCTATCTCTGCGAGCTGGATCAACATTTTCTTTTTTGATGGTCTGGTCTATTACTTCCAAGAGAGATTTATCCCCTTCTCTGACAATGCTTAAGATCGTCTTTTTGTAGCACATAGTCCCTCTCCTTTTTTTAGAATTATACCAATTCTCTCGGAAAATACAAACGGCTTAGATAGTATGTGTCCATTAGTGCCCTAACGGTATTGCTCTGCCTGGTAATATCTTCCGGCCTCCCATCTCGAGATAGGATTCGAATACTTTTATCGGGGTTTCCGGGGTCAAATTCATAAGGCTTGTAAGGAGTATCGCTTGGCTCATCACCCAAAACGATACACTCGGGGTCTAAGCCAAGCTGGGTGGCTCTGGCTTTTTTCACATCCCTAATGTTAATGAGATCAGTAAACCTGACTCTTTCCTCACATGCCATCGGTTTGCGATAGATTATGCTTGAAGAAAGAAGTCTGACTGTGGGGTCTTCATCATCCGCCAGCCGCTGGAATAAATTGAGATACGAGAAATCAGTAAGTTTAATATAATCGGCCAGAGGCAGACGCTCATTGCCTAAGCCCCTGACTTCCGGCAAATCCCTTAGATTGTTCCTATTTAATCTTCTGAGCCTTAGGCATAACCCGAGAAAAGCACTTTCAAATGCTCTGGTAGTTTTATGGAAATAAACGCATTGATACATATGAAATCTTCCAATAAGATATTGCTCTGCGGCATATTTTCCTTTTGGAGCAAGAACTATTGATGCTTGATCAGGTGAAGGCCTTAGAGATCGCAAAAGCCAGTCTCTGTCAAATTGACCATATCCGGCGCCGGAATGCAAAGAATCTCGTCGCAGATAGTCCAGACGATCACAATCCAACTGGCTGTTCACTAAGTAAGATAGGTAACGGTGATTTTGTTCCGGAATACTCCAAGTAAGCACTTGGATAATGCGCTCGGACAGGCCGGCGCCAATTGCTCGTATTATTTGAAAAATTTCGGGGCCAGAACGAATAATTTCCACGGTGCGTTCTTCATGATCCTCGATAGTCACTTTTTCAAAACTGTGGGAGAAGGGGCCGTGCCCTATATCGTGAAGGAGTGCTGCTAAAGCTGTCGCGTCATACCATTCATCCCGAATTGCAATTCCAGACGCCCTTAGCTGGCGTAGTGCTTTTTGGCAGCACTGAAAAGCGCCTAGAGAGTGAGAAAGTCTGGAATGGTTCGCCCCCGGATAGACCCAAGGCGTGAACCCCAATTGCGCGATGTGTCTAAGTCTCTGAAACTCTCTGCTGTTTATTATGTCCCTAATTTGAGCAGCGCGAATGGTGAGATAACGTATCATATCTTTCGCACTTTCAAAAGAAGTCCTCGATCTGGTTATAATTGGGATTTGAAAAGAACCAAAAAACCAGAAGGAGGACTGTATGGCAGAGAAGGTAACACAGGAAGAAGGTA